>JACCEA010720176.1_pt1 | contig 32113 bp, 35 predicted proteins | sample 7449851 | NCBI WGS metagenome assembly JACCEA01 (sample SAMN15323453, study PRJNA562643) | freshwater metagenome | isolation source: river surface water | place: USA:Blue River Watershed | collected 2017-08-18 | reverse complement strand
TTTCCGCCGCCCAGTTGTGCAATAGCTTTCTGAGGGGATGCCAGTAGAGTGCCAAATATTGCCAGTCCCGTGCAGGATACGAGCAACATCTTCCCTGGTGTGCGGAGCAGCGCCTTAGTTGTTATGATTGATCTTTTTGAGTTATTGCTCATTTACCTGTGTGTGCTCGGGTTTGTTCGTTTGAATCTGTTCGCTGGTTTTGCCGAATCTTCTTTCTCTGTGTTGATAGTTAGTCAAAGCTTCGTATAGGTCAGGCTTGCGGAAGTCGGGCCAATGAACATTTGTGAAGTAGAGTTCGGCGTATGCTAGTTGGTAGAGCAAGAAATTGCTGATCCTGCATTCGCCACTGGTTCTAATCATTAGCTCTGGGTCTGGAAATTGCGTGGTGTAGAGGTGTTGGCGAATGAGGTCATCGGTCACATCGGCGGAATTGATCTGGCCGGCTGCTACTTTTTCCGCAACTAGTCTTGCAGCTCTGGCAATTTCATCGCGTGAGCTATAACTAAGCGCCAAGATCAGATTAAGGCCTGTATTGTTCGCTGTTATTTCCATTGCTTCATTCAGCTCTTGCTGACAGATATCCGGGAGACTTGCGAAGTCGCCAATGACATGGAGACGTACATTATTTTTTTTCAGGTCTTCAACCTCTTTTCGGATGGTATTGACCAATAATTCCATCAAGGCGTCTACCTCGGCCTTGGGTCTGTTCCAGTTTTCGGCAGAAAAAGCATAGAGGGTCAGGTATCCGATACCCAGTTCACCACATGCGTCAACAATGGTACGCACACTTACAACACCTTCATAATGGCCGTATACTCTGTCCTCGCCGCGTTCCTTCGCCCAGCGCCCGTTACCATCCATGATGATAGCGATGTGTTGCGGCAACCTGCTGCGATCAATTGATTCGGGAATGCTCATTAATGTTGATTGCGAAAAGTGTGCAAAGGTACAAAAATAGGGCACTGGTATTCGTATCAAAATATATAAATACAGTTTAACTCGATTTTAACTGCGAATATATTTTGAGCTCCGGATTACTTATTTAGATAATAATAATTAGTTTTGCGTTCCTCATCAAATACGCAATGAATTTTACCCCTTGTACCACCCCGATCATCAGGCTTCCCTTGTTTTGTGCAGTTTTTCTGCTTTTTACAAATTCCGCCTATGCCCAACCAAAGGTTGACAGCATCAAAGTGTGGTCACTACTCAGTCCACTGACTTTGAAGGACTTTAAGCACCCCATTGATTCCGCTCAACTCAAAGGTGAATACATCAATAAGGCAAGTTCATTGTTGGACATCAAAATGAATGTGCCCGAATTCAGAAAGGATGATACGGCATTTAGCTATGATATAAATGCTGTGTTCTTCAGGTATCTGTCGTGGATCTACGATTCAACCCGTCTTGGTCATGAGCGCCTTCATTTTGACATCGGCGAGATATATGCACGTCGTATGCGCCGCTGGTTGCATGTTACTCGTTTGGATAATGAAAGTTATAATATGGTGAAGATAAAGCTGAATGAACTTTATTACGACCATGCAAAATACCACGTGTTGTATGACAAAGAAACTCACGGGGGCAAGCTCCCGAATATGCAGTTGATGTGGGAGCGGAATCTGAAAAAGCAGATGGATACCTTGCAAAGATGGGAAAAGCCGCAGGGAAGCATTAAATTCATGGAGAGACGCAGGTAAATCTGAATTTTGTCACAGCTATCCATTTTTCTAACCTGTACGTTTATTTTGTAGCACACCATTTTGTGTTTTGATATGGTATGGGAGTGATCGCGCGCAGTGTAATTACCGGTATAATTTGTTGCCTTATTTGGCAAGGCGCATCAGCACAGGTGCGCATTGGTCGAATGAGGGGACTGCAGCCGAAAGTTGCGCATAGAAAGAAAGCAGCACCAACTGCAAAGCCAGAAAGAAAACCGGAAGATGTGCAGGTCAAAATCCGGGTATTCATCCCTTCAGAGAACCGACGCGAACTGGACCGAACATTCTACACAGTTTGGAGCGACGGCCATAGGCTTGACTACGACGATTTTCGGTACAATAAAGGAACTGCCAACAAGTTCTTTTCGACCAAAGACTCAGTAGATCTGAAGGCAGTTTACCCTGACTACAGGGCCTTCTACAAAATGCTTTCAGAGAAGACTTCGGGAATTACGGATGTGGAAGACACCACCTGGTACAGTAATGTGGAGCGATACCTTGAGGGTAACGGTGGCAGTTCGGCAGATTTTCCGGATGCTATTTTTGATTCAGGGTTCGCATTCTCGGTCGTTATTGATTCTCCGGCTGCATCGGTCGTAACTATACAACCGGTTATCTATCAGGTCAACGAATTGACATGGTATTACAATATCTCTGCACTTTTCAGTAAAAATGAGTCGTGGATGTTGGTGAGGTCAAATGACATCCTTGCGCACGAGCAGATCCATTTTGACATTTTCGAATTATATGCCCGCAAGATGAGAAAGCTGCTTGCAGAGACACTAAAAAATAATTTTGTTGACGATGCGGGAGGTGATCTCACTAACCAGATATCGCCGGGATTTGAGCAGTATTATCAGCAATTGAATGATCTGCAGGTAGAATTTGACCGACAGACCATCAAGTTGACAGGGAAGAATCAATCTATTCTGGAAGTGAATGCCCAATGGCGCGACAGGGTTCGGAGCGAGATAAGAGCGATGAGCGATTATGCGTCGCCCGAAGGATATATCGAATTGAAGTGAGGTCAGGCGATAAAATATAAAACCGCGTTTAAAGTGATTTCCTAAATTTGCGCGAACAATCAAAAATCATGAAGAGTCTTTTTGAAAAGATCGAAGAAACGGCAGATTATATCAACTCGCGGATACCTCATAAACCGGTAGCAGGCATTGTGCTGGGCAGCGGTCTGGGAGGACTTACCGACATCATTGAAGGCGCAACAGTGATACCATATTCTGATATACCAAACTTCCCTGTGTCAACTGTTAAAGGGCATGGAGGTGAGTTGGTCTTCGGTAAGATCGGGACAACTGATGTTGTTTTGATGTCGGGCCGATTTCATTATTATGAAGGGTACAGCATGGAAATGGTGACATTCCCGATCCGTGTAATGAAGGCGATAGGAGTTGATACGCTGGTAGTTTCTAATGCCGCAGGAGGCATGAATAAGAATTTTGTTATTGGAGATCTCATGATCATCAACGATCACATCAATTTGTTTCCTGAACATCCTCTGCGCGGTGCCAATGACGAGCGACTCGGAACGAGATTCCCTGACATGAGCCAACCATATGATCTTGCACTCATCGACCAGGCCCGCAGCATTGCCGCTCACCTTGGCGTAGACGTTAAGACAGGTGTATATGTCGGACTTCAGGGGCCGACTTTTGAAACACCGGCAGAGTATCGTTGGTTACACGTGATTGGTGGGGACGCAGTGGGAATGAGCACTGTGCCGGAAGTTATTGTTGCACGGCATGGCGGCATGCGCGTGTTTGCCATGAGCGTAATCACTGATATTGGCATCAGCGATGTACCAGTGACCATTACGCATGAGGAAGTCCTGGAAGCTGCAAACGCTGCGGCGCCTAAGATGGCTGCTATTGTTGCCGCATTAGTGAAAACACTTTAAGTAGCATTTTCTTTTCGACGACAATTCCGGCATCGGAAAATACAAAAGGCCTCCTGCATTCGCAGGAGGCCTTTTGATATTGACGAAAATTAGTGAGCTGCAGGTGTCGTTTCGGCGGGCTTGGGTTTTACATTGCCCTTTATATGCAATACCATTGGTGACTGCTGCGCATTTGAGTTAATTGTCACGTCCTTAGAAATTGGTCCGGGGCGGTGTTCTGTGTTGTAGATCACGTGAATCTTTCCTTTTTTGCCAGGCAAAATCGGTTCTTTTGGCCATTCAGGTACTGTGCAGCCGCACGAGCCGTGTGCTTCACTGATCACAATTGGCTTTTTGCCTACATTCTTGAATTCGAAGTCACATTCCGCTTTTGGGCCTTCCGGCACATCACCGTAATCGTGAGTCTCTTCTTTGAACTTGAACTTACCTGCGTCAGGATCAACACCTGCCTGAGCAGGAGGTGGCGGTGGGGTAGGAGATACTGGTTTTGATTTGTCTTGTGCGTGAACTGCTGCTGTCCATACTGTAAGGCACAACAGGCTGAGCATTATCTTTTTCATCTTGTTTATTGATTTTTCTGTTTACAATAATAGCTAATATTTATTTCTTCGTCATAATTTTTTCAGTCTCGGGGCGATACCAGACGTGTCTGAGTAGTCTTGATCTCAGGTGAAAACGTAAAAGCAATATTTCGCTAACCACACGGCAAAGATCAGTGATAATAATGCCGGAAATTGGTAAAAGGTTGTGAAGGCAGCGAAAATTTTGATCAATTAATAATGGCTATGTCCTCCGATTTGTGTTTGTGTTTTAGTGATTTCGGCTACATTTGATGATCGTGCGAACGCTTAGGAAAAATATTCACTGGGTCATAATCGGATTGATGCTGATTGTGCTCGCCGCGCATGTTTTTATTCTACATAATGTCTTTGGATTTGGTTGGGAATTGGTGCTTGCGGATGGCATCATAAGTACTTTGGTGATCTCTATTTCGATCTGGGGCATTGTTATGCTGATACGCGCATATCCCACCACGGCGGCAGTGACACTTTATGCGCTTTTCATCGGTCTGTTTATGAGTGCGGCTACCGTTGCTGCAGAATATGAGGCCATAAAGTGGTGGGTGAGTACTCCCGCAACGCGTTATTACACTGACTGGTTGTTGCAGACGCTGCCGGTACGGTTCCTTGTAGTTTGGATATTCTCGACCTGGGCGGCAACCATCAGTGCGTTTCGAAAAAATATGGCGGCGCTCGATGCCCGATTTCAGCAACAGACCGATGCTGCGGCATTGTTGCGTGACGCTGAATTATTCAAGCTCAGGCAACAGTTACAACCTCACTTTTTGTATAATAGTCTCAATTCTATCAACGCGCTGATCCTTATTTCTCCCGAAAGGGCGCAGAGTATGGTAGGTAAGCTGTCTGAATTTTTACGCAGTTCTGTGAAAAGAGAATCTGACGATACTATTCCGATCTCAGAAGAACTGACCTATATACAGTCATACCTGGACATAGAATCCGTCAGATTCGGAGATAGATTGGCTGTGAATTTTACGCACGAGAACACTGAGCATGCAACCATTCCTCCATTCCTGCTCCAGCCAATATTGGAGAATGCCATCAAATTCGGGCTTTATGGCAAGACAGGGAAAGTTCAGATAGACATCCACATGGCAGTGCAGGCCGGGATGCTGATCCTTACGGTTGTTAATCCATATGATCCGGATATGCAACCTCCAAGAGGCACAGGTTTCGGGCTTTCAGGCATCAGACGAAGGTTGTATCTTGTGTATGGGCGAACAGACCTGTTGGATACCCAAAAAGACAATACTACATTTACTACCACACTGAAAATACCGCAGCAATATGTACAAAGTGATCCTGATCGATGATGAACCGCTGGCCCGTCAATTGATACGTTCTTACCTGGCCGCGTATCCGGACATGGAAGTAGTGGCTGAATGTGCCGATGGTTTTGAGGGGTTCAAAGCCATACAGGAGTATAAACCCGATCTAGTGTTTCTGGATATTCAGATGCCCCGTCTTAATGGGTTTGAAATGCTTGAATTGATTGACAATCGTCCGTCTGTGATCTTTACTACGGCTTTTGATGAGTTTGCGTTGAAAGCGTTTGAGGCTCATGCGATTGACTATCTGCTGAAGCCGGTGGTAAAAGAGAGGTTTTCGAAAGCAATAGAAAAATGGAAAGGTAGTGTACCTACCAAAGTAGCACCTGATTTTTCTCCGATACTTGAGAATAATGTATATGAGGGCTATCAGCACCGTATTGTCGTAAAGGACAATGGTCTGATAAGTATCATTCCTGCAAATGAGATCCACTATCTTGAAGCAGATGACGACTACGTACGTATTGTTACCAAGGGAGGAACATATCTGAAGAAGAGTACATTGGCCCATTTGGAGCAGACGCTGGATCCGCAGCAGTTTGTGCGGGTACATCGTTCTTACCTGATCCCTGTGTCGCAGCTGTTACGGATAGAACCCTATGAAAAAGAGAGTCACATCGCGTTGCTGCAGTGTGGTGCAAAAGTTACTGTGAGTAAGACGGGAATGGCAAAGTTGAAGGGTCTGTTGGGATGGTAGGCCCTCATGAGGTCATCTGTTCTCGCCAAGGCGATCCATCCAGTGAATCTCCGGCTCTTTCTTATTGGGCTTTTTTTCCAGAATGTACCTGATCAAAAGGTATCCACCAATTCCGAAAAGCTCGATAGTAAGTACATGCAATGGATTGGCGTTCAGCGCTTCAACCAGTTGTTTAGTGACTTTCGATCTTACTTCAAGATCGGTAGATGACAGGTCGTTGATGTTAACGGTATCGGCAAGGAAGTTGAAAACAACTACCATACAACCAACACAAAGCGCGGAAATGAACGACACAGCGGTGACAACTCCCCAGAACCAGACGTTAAGACCCTTTATGCGGGCCCTAACGCTGTTTCTGAAAGAAAGATATGTCAGTAATATAATTTCAAACATCAGGTTAAATGTTTTTCATGAACTCAGTAACGCTTTCCATAACGTGCGCGATCTGAGGTTCTGTAAGGCCGTGGTGGCACGCGAGCAACATACCGCCGCGCATTACGCGATCGGACTGCAGATACCCGTCTTTTGACGCCTTGTGTGCCACATTTTTGAAGCCCGGTTGGCGGAGGATGTTGCCGGTGAACACCGTACGCGTCTGGATATTCCTTTTTTCAAGGAAGATCTGGAGGTCGCGGCGTATGAATGGCGCTGACTCCCGGATTGTTGATGAATATGCCAACCAACCGGTGCGTGAATCAGGTAATTGTTTCGGGAGTATGAAGAATTCTTCATACTGGCTAAAGAACTCTCTCATACGCACGTAGTTGGCAGTACGTGTATCGATGTTTTGAGCCAGTTTGTTCAATTGAACAATACCGAATGCTGCACCCATTTCTGATGGTTCAATATTGTATCCGGGCTCTTCAAAAACGAATTTCGCATCGTATGGGATGCCATCAACTTCAACATTGAAGCGATTTTCAATTTTCTCAGACTCAACGAAGAGGGAAGAACTGCGGCCCCAGCTACGTAACAGACGGCCACGATCATAGAATGCTTCAGTATTGACACACAACATACCACCATTACCTGCACAGTTGATGATGTGTGAGCCGTAAAAGCTCGTGGTACTCATGTCGGTGAAACGTCCTGATGAAGCACCACCGATCTCAGCACCAAGTGTATCGGCAGAATCTTCCAGTACAAAGAGATTGTGTTTGTCAGCAATTTCACGCAGACGCTTCCAGTCAGGAAGATTTCCCATCAGGTTTGGAATAACCATCGCCTTGGTTTTGGGCGTGATCATCTCTTCTACTTTGGCTGCGTCTATGTTGTATGTGCCTTCTTCAACGTCAACAAACGCCGGTATCCAGCCTTTTTTTACCAGCGGCGCAACGGTTGTACTGAATGTAAGAGCCGGCGTGATGATCTCGCTTCCGGGTTCGTAATTCATAAGATCAGCGGCCAGGTACAGGGCAGAAGAGCCGCTGTTGACCATAATGCCATATTTCTTGCTGTAAAGCTCCGCAACGCGGCTTTCCATTTCACGTACGTTTTTGCCCATTTGGGTGCTCGTACGTAATACGTTAACTACTGCTTCAATTTCTTCTTCTCCATGAACTGTTCTGCCATACGGCACGTGGATGTAGTCTGTCTGTAACATTGATATATAGTAGATTAGATTGCGAATATAGAATATCGTAGGGAATTATTAATGTTAAAGTGGAAGGGCGTTGAAGTATAAAACCCGGCTACTGTTTTGCCTTTCCTGATCCGTCATTTCCTTTTGACGGTGCGTCGGGCTTAAAGATAGTCTCAGGCACTGCCTTGTTTATCTCAACAGTTTTGTAGACCACCTCACCGCCCATCATCGGGTCCGACCTTTTCATCGGTATCACAATACCATCGGGCTGTTTTTCGAAATTGCTGAATGTTACTGAAATGTCTCTGGATTCTTCTCCTGCCTGTACGTTCAATTCAGTGCGGATCAGATAATATGTGGATTCATCAAAATATGCAATTTGTTCAAATCCATCTTTGTCAGTGATTTTCAGCCTCACGCATGGAATCGAATTGACCGTATCTTTTCCGTCCAGTTCAGCCTTTTTGATCATAGACCGGTCTGTTAACCACATATTGCGGATATTTAGTTTTGATTTTGCCTGTTTTAGCTGCTCCTCGGGCATGGCTGTCACCTTATCCATTCCCGGCTGAACGGGAATATACATCCAGCCTTCTTTTTGAGTTACAATTACGTAACAATCCATCCCCATGACAGAGAAATCCATTCTCATGCCTTGATTGTCGACCATCGTTTGCGATGTCGGAAACTCCATGCCTTGAGCATTTATGCTACCCGACATTTTCAGTGTTTTTATTTGGCTGAGCGCCTTTTCGCCCCCCATCGCTGCAATATGTTTGTTTATTACTTCGTCGGCAGACTGTGCAAATGAGTGAAAGCCAGAACTGAGAAGCACTGCACACACGATGAATGATTTCTTCATTGTTGGTGTTTTGTTAGTCTGTAAAGGTATATAAATACGATTGTATTACCGGCCCTCGGCTACATCCAGTGTGCGATCTAACGGTCAGAAACTATTTAAAAAGAAACGGTATATGGGTTGGGATGGGCATTTTACAATAACCTGACAATAAACGGATTGTGATCAATGCTCCTGAAACGCTGTAAAGACTAGATTTGCGGCCATGAAATCAAAATATTTTCTTTTACTTGTATCTCTGCCTTTTCTGAATTCATCAATTATTCTTGCACAGCATTCGCATGTAAGCGCAAGCAAGGGGGCGACAGACGGTAAGTTGGAATATGCCGACGAGCGTCATTTCAAGAATATGCGTCAGCTGACTTTTGGAGGAGATAATGCGGAAGCCTATTTTGGTTTTGATAATGAACATATTACATTTCAACGTACCAGTGCTTCTGATGGGGTTGAATGTGATCAAATATTTTACGGGGCTATACCCGGCAAAAAGAAGAAGGATTTCAAGTTTGACCTTGTAAGTACGGGAAAGGGGAGAACAACATGCGCCTACCTCCTGCCAGATATGAAGCACATTTTGTACGCATCCACACACGAGGCTTCTACTACTTGCCCACCGGTGCCTGATAGGAGCAAGGTGAAGAAATATGTTTGGCCTATTTATGAGGGATATGATATATACGTTGCGGATCTGAAGGGAAACATCACAGGACAATTGACTAAGTCGCCTGGTTATGATGCGGAAGGGACAGTGTCGCCTGACGGCAAAAAGATCATCTTTACGAGCATGAGGAATGGTGATATGGATCTCTATACGATGAATATCGACGGGTCGGACGTGAAGCAGATCACGAATACGCTGGGGTACGATGGTGGGGCTTGTTTTTCGCCCGATAGCAAGATGATCACCTGGCGCGCGTCTCGTCCGATAACGGAAGAAGAAAAAAAGGAGTACAAGGACCTTTTGGCACAAGGATTGGTTATGCCTACAAAAATGGAGCTGTTTGTAGCAAATGCAGATGGCAGTAACATTCGTCAGGTAACCAATCTTGGGCGCGCCAACTGGGCACCCTCTTTTGCGCCTGATGGCAAGCGTTTGATCTTTGCATCAAATCATGAGCACGAGCGAGGATTTCCATTTAACTTGTATCTTGTAAATATTGACGGAACCGGGCTTGAGCGGATTTCTAACGACGGCAGTTTCGATGCGTTCCCGATGTTCTCGCCTGATGGCAAAAGGCTGATCTTCAGTTCTAACCGGAATAATGGTGGTAACCGTGATACGAACGTCTTTATTTGTGACTGGGTAGACTAGTTTTTTAGCTCCTTATTTTTTGAAGGCAGATATCCGGGTAGCAGTACACGGAGCATCTGCAATACCACAGAAAGAAGGATAAGACCCATGCCGGCCAGAAATCCACCATTGAGTTTTTCTGTGCCGTCAATAAAGATGATCTCCCGGTTTTCATTGTAGAAAATAAATGCAAGTATAATGCCGTAAACCGGTTCAAGGTTTACTGATAACGTTGCCGTAAATGAAGACAGTTTCTTAAGTGCATTCAAGGACAACGATTGTGCCCAGACTGTGCAGCAAAGGCTCAATACGACCAACCAGATCCAGTCGTTATGAACCAAATCGGAGTTGGCCATAGGAATGAGACTTGTTTCGGGTTTGTAACGAATGTAGATCGGGATAAGCAACGTAATAAACGCCCAGCCGGTAGACATTTCGTAAAACACCATTGTGCGGGCGGGGTATTTCGCTGCGATCTGTTTATTGAAAACCGTGAAGACCGAGCTAAGTAGTGCAGCTACTATTCCCGCCAGGATTCCCCAGCCGTAAAACTGTTGAAAACGATAGATGAGATAAACGCCGATGATGGCGAGTGATCCGAGTAGTAGTTCTTTAAAGTCGTGTTTGCAACGGTTAATGATAGGGTCAACCAGTGGGGTGAAGATGCTGGCGGTTGATAAACAAACCAACGCTATTGAAACATTGGCAAGTTTTATGGACCCGTAAAATGCCACCCAATGCAAGCCCATCAGGATGCCGATGAGTGCCATTAGCATCTGGTGTTTTCGGGGGATAGATACCCATTCTTTACGCACATAAATTATGACGGCAACGAAAATTGCGGTAAGCAGCATACGATACCATACCAGAATCGGGGCATCGAGTGAGATGGCTCTTCCGAGCACGCCTGTGAATCCCCATAGGAGCACCGCGAGGTGCATTTGAATCAATGCCTTCTTCATGACGGCGGCAAATGTAGGCAGATATTGGCTGATAGCGGGAAGTAGGTTTACCGCGCCAGTGCCAATGTCAATTTATTGGTCATTTTCAGTCTGTTTTCGAGGAATGTACCCGCCCAAAACGCTACTTTTGTTGTATGATTTATAAGGTTATCGGGTTGATGTCGGGAAGTTCGCTGGACGGGTTAGACATAGCGTATGTTCAATTGGATGAAGTAAGGGGCAAGTGGGAATACCAGATACTGGCGGCTGAATGTGTCCCATATTCTGAAGAATGGAGGAATAGGTTAGCAAACGCAACTTCTGCAACTGTGCCCGAGTTTCTTGAACTTGACACCGATTTTGGAAAATACTTAGGAAATTCTGTAAATGCCTTTATGGCAAAGCATAGTCTGGATCATAAAGTGCATTTCATTGCATCGCATGGCCACACTGTATATCACAGCCCATCTACAGCTACAACCGGGCAAATTGGTAATGGTGCAGTAATTGCAGCAATCACCGGTTTGCCTGTGATTAATGACCTAAGAGCGACTGATGTGGCCTTGGGAGGACAAGGGGCACCAATTGTTCCTATCGGCGACCGATTGTTGTTTGGTGAGTATAAGTATTTGCTGAATATAGGCGGAATTGCTAATCTGACAATACAGGAAAACAGTGAAAGCGCAGTTGCTTTTGATGTTTGCCCGGCAAATCAGGTCCTTAACGAGCTGGCGAGGCGCTCGGGAAGGGAAATGGACGAAAACGGAGCTATGGCCTCAGGTGGTCAGTTGCTGGAAGATCTGTTAACACAATTGGCAGACCATCCCTATTACACCAATCGCGCTCCCAAGTCATTGAGCAATGAGATGGCAATGGCGATAGGAGCGAAATTAATTCACAATGCAAGTAACAACGATGCCGATCTTCTACATACAGCATGTCACCACATTGCTGACCAGGTGGTTGCAGCGATAACACAAAACGGTGCCAGCGAAAAATCCGGACAGATGTTGGTAACAGGTGGGGGCGCATTCAACACTTACCTGTTGGAGGTGCTTCGAGCCAAGTTGAGTCAGAACGGTATTGAAGTGGTTGTGCCTGAAGCTGACGTTGTTAAGTATAAAGAGGCGCTGGTAATGGCACTGATCGGTACGCTAAGGTGGCGGGAGGAAGTGAATGTATTGTGTAGTGTGACGGGAGCTTCACGGGACAGTGTATCGGGTGCATTGTGGCTCGGGTAGTGAGAGATTGAAATGATCGTTTAACAGGAAAGATATATGCGGTATTTTGTACTGTTTCTGTCGGTTTTATTGCTGGCGTGGGTAGCTCCCGTCAAAGCAGGTTTTGTAATAAAGCCTGTACATGCCGGGCAGAAGAGTTTATCAACTCTTTCTCAGGGTGTTGCAAAATCCACTACAGTAAAAAGTCCCAAGCGGGTAGCTGCACTTAGCTGCTTCAATAGGGTGAGCTGGGTGGGGTATGCAACACTTGTGGCGGCGATTGCCGGATTGTTTGTACCGGCCATGAGTATTATAGCAATTTTGTTGGGAATAATCGGAATGACCCGTGGATGCAGAGCCGATAGGTTGGCTACAATTGCAATGATGGCAGGTGTTGGTGAACTGATCTATTTTTTGGCAACAAATGCGGCACTGCTTTCTTTATAACTTGCTTACAACTTCTCTTTGTAGCGGAACTTAACCAACTTTTGTGCTTTTGATGCGGTTACGGTCACTGCACAATTAGTATTGTTAGAGAAGGTGTATTCATATTCTTTGCAGTCGGGGTCATTTATTTTTGCGGCATTCTTAAACAACACCCTCTTTATATAACCGGTTTTGATCGCCGGATTGAATTTATCTGCGACGCCTGCCGGTAAAAGTGCAGTACATTTTAAAGGGCATTCGCCTGCGGGCTCCGGAAATTTTTTGGTTACCTTGAATTCAGGGAAGTATACCGAACGTTCTTTGACTTTACCATTTTCTCCGTAGGTAAATGATTCTACGTGAACAATATCTTTGTTATTGTCGTTCATCCGAACCTCTTTGTAGAGAACATTATTCTTGTCGTAGTACATTTTGGTGTAGAACTCAATTTTGTTGTTGAAAAATGAGCTTTCCGTTACAACCGTTTCCCCACTTTTTTTATCCGTCGCATAATCATATTGTTTCCGGTAGAGGCTACCGTTCACTCTGTTATCCCGAAAGTGATGAGTCTTTCTGTTTTTCTCATCATAGCGCCACTCATTTACCTCTTGAAGTGCCTCGTCTTTATACTCTTCCAATTTTACCTGCTGGCGTTTAGGATTGAAATAACGCACTGTTTTCCATTGTGCTTTGTCTTTGTAGGCTTCCGTCATGACAACTGTGCTGTCTGCAGTAACAAAAGTCTTGTTACTGTCAATGAGATACAGTCGCGTACTGTCGGTTGGGACGTAACGATAAATGTGTTCATGAATGATGGCAGACGGGGTGTAGGTCTTGAATCCGGCTTTGAAACCGGGCTGAGCCGCTACATCCAATTGCAGGAGTAGCGTAAAGAGTAATATCAGTTCTGACTTACAGGTGCTTGCCATGGCTATCTTTAAAAACTGAATACAATATAAACAGGTGGAGTCGATTCCAACGATATTAGTTTATAACATGGTGTGGAAACCGGTGGTGCCACGTAATTATTTTGAAGACGTGTGCTATGAAAGAGAACCATCATTAAATTGCGTGGATAAATCTATAAGCCATGTTTAATAATCAGAAAAGAGAAGTTGTCTTGTACATTGCTCAAAGTCTTGATGGCTACATCGCTACAGAATCGGGTGGACTGGAGTGGTTAGATATGGTGGCTACAGAAGGTGAAGACTACGGGTATAACCAATTTGTCGCCACCGTTGATACAGTGGTCATAGGTAGGAAAACATACGATAAGGTAATGTCGTTCGGCATAGAATTTCCGCACAAGGGACCCAAGACCTACGTTTTGTCAAGATCATTATCCGGGAAAACCGATGATGTTTTGTTTTACAACGGTGATGTTTCTTCACTGATAAATGAGATCAGACAATCGCCGGGTACCAACATTTATGTAGACGGAGGTAGCGAATTGGTGCTGGAAATGCTGAAAAGTGATCTTATTGATCATTTTATTATTTCTATTATACCGGTGATGTTGGGTAGCGGTATCAGGCTCTTTCAATCGGGTTTTTCTCAGGTGAATGTTTCTCTTGTTGACTGTGTCAAATATCCGTCAGGGCTGGTTCAATTGCATTACAGCAGAACAAGGTGAGCGATAGGGATATATCTTTGGGTATGAAAAGTTGGGTTTTATGGGCTATGGTAGCAGCAGCCATTATGACGGCAGCAATACGCTATGTAGATAAGCCACCAACCGAACCCAATAACATCGAATTACTTCAGTTAAGCAGATCATTGGCACCAGTTGCGAAGTTGATCCCGGAAAGTGCTACCATGGGCTGTGACCTCCGTGGCGTAAAGACAGAAGTATTTCTATGGACTCGTTATTTGCTTGCGCCCCGTTATGTGCCTTACAAGCCTGCCGTATACCCCGATACAACTCTCGTGATCTGTCCGGTAACGGCCATTGATAGCGCATCGCAGGAATTTACATCTGGTAAGGTAATTATGTGGTCGGGCAAGGATAGTTTGTACAGTTATTTTCTGACCCGTAATAAATAAATGAGGATGCAGAAAGGTAGCATACATATCATATTCGCAGGGGTATCGGCAGGGTTCGTGAGCACGATGTATTTCCTCTTATTGATGACGGGACTGCCGTTCTATGCCATTGCTGCAACTATTGGAGCAGTTGCAATGCTGGTGGGGTGGGGTGTTTTCAAGCACGTCAAGGATGACGACGGTGCTGAACCACTATCCCGTTTCAGACACCTGATACTGGGGGGCGGAATAGTTTATTTTGTGGTAAGTGTATATCCGCACGGCGAAAAATACGGTGGTTGGGATGCATGGTCCATTTGGAACTATCATGCGCGTTTTTTGGCTCACCCTGAAAATTGGCAAAAGTTGACTTGGTATCGTATTTGCCACCCTGATTATCCGATGTTGGTTCCCGGTTTTGCAGGCTTCTTTGCCCGCTTGATCTCTGTTAATTCTCTTGAACTCATCTCATTTGTTTTCAGTTTCACCACATCACTTTTTATTCCTGTCTTGATTTTTCTGGAGATTGCGCCCCGAAGTGTTTTTCTGGGGAGTGCGGCATATTTTCTCCTATTAGGCAACAGTTCATTTTTGGCAGAAGGTGTATCACAGTATGCTGACACGGCATTGGCTTTTTTCTTTTTGTGCGGGCTTGTGGCTGTAAAATATGCAGAGGACCATATGAAATATGTACTTCTTGCTGCCTGTAGTTTAGGTTGTTGCCTTTGGACAAAGAATGAGGGCATGATACTTGTATCTCTTTTCGTGCTTTTCAACTTCAGGGAAATGGTGTTTGGTGGTAGGTGGAAATATTCACTGTTGGGGATATCTATTCCTTTGCTGACGCTCATTTGGTACAAAACAGTATTCGCGCCGCCCAATGGCATGATCGCAGAGCAGTCAGCAAATACACTGGCACAGCTAACGGATAGTAACAGATACACAATGATATGGTACTCATTCGTCAAGAATATCAACGATCATTTCAGGTATATCAAGTGGTTTGGGATCGTCTTTTTGCTTTCTCTGCTTTTTGGAAGGGCGCATGCCCATAAACGATTCTTATTGGTGTTAGTGTGTTTTGTCGCTTACTTTATGGTCTATGTGATAACTGTTGAGGATCTCAAATGGCACTTGTTCACATCGCAGAACCGACTTATGCACCAACTGATGCCGGCATTGCTTTACGTGATCTGCGACAACCTGTTGATTGCAAAGGAACGTGGATCTGTTTATGCATCTTAAACGTTGTACCTTTGACAGGATTAAAAATTGAATTTTAGGTAATATATGGAAATGAGGACAGAAATTGCTTCCCTTGGCGAGTTCGGGTTGATCCATCATCTGACAAGAAACAATGAGACCAGAAACGCAGGCACGATAGTGAGTGTTGGTGATGATGCGGCCATTATTGATCAGTTCGGGCGTCAGGGCGTGGTCACCACTGATCTTTTGGTGGAGGGTATTCATTTCGATTTCATGTACACGCCGTTGAGAAATCTTGGCTATAAGGCGGTTGTTGTGAACCTTTCTGACCTGTACGCGATGATGGCAACACCCACACAGATAACCGTCAGCCTTGCCATTTCCAATAAGATATCGGTTGAGGCATTGGAGGAATTTTACGAAGGAGTCTATGCTGCCTGCGAGAAATACAATGTAGATCTTATAGGCGGCGATACAACGAGTTCCAAATCAGGTTTCGTTATCAGTATAACGGCGATAGGGGAGGTTGCGCCGGATAGGTACGTTACAAGGTCGGGAGCACGTAAGGGTGATCTTATTTGTGTTACCGGTGATCTTGGTGCAGCCTATCTAGGTTTGCAATTGCTGGAGCGGGAAAAGAAGATATTTCTGGAAAATCCTGGCGTGCAGCCTGACCTTCAGCAGCAGGCGTACCTTATTGGCAGGATACTGAAGCCTGAACCACAGGCTGAAGTCGTAGAATGGCTGAATGAAAAGGGTATCATGCCGACGTCAATGATCGATGTGAGCGACGGTTTAAGCTCGGAAATATTGCATATATGTAAAAGCAGTGAGGTGGGTTGTGTGATCTACGAAGAAAAGATACCAGTTCATGATGACGCCCGCAACATTGCCATGCAATTCGGCGTTTCTGTCACGACCTGCGCATTGAGTGGTGGCGAAGATTATGAGCTTCTCTTTACCGTAAGGCAGGAAGATTATGAAACAATATCACGCAATGTAAACATTAGCGTAATTGGGTATGTGACTGAAAAGGAAGAAGGAGCAAATCTGATCACGAAAAGCGGTAACAAGCATCAGATCACCGCACAAGGCTGGAACGCATTTGCATAAATATGCCGTGTTTTTTGGTGCAACTGTATTTTTTTGTATCTTGGACTCAAATATTTTCTCATGAAGTTTGGTAAACAAATTTTGTTGACGGTAACCCTGTTTGCGGCCGTAATAGGTGGCAGTTCTGTTTTTACATCGTGTGAAAAAAATGCATGTGATGGTATAACATGTTATAATGGTGGTTCTTGTGGCCATGGAAAATGTACTTGTCCTGCCGGATATGAAGATGCCCAGTGCGGAACTAAATCAATCACCCGTTATTTAGGGACCTATGCCGGATTTACAACCTGCAACAGCGGTGCAGCTACAATCGACACCGTGATTGTGACTCCTGCAAACCGAGGTATCCTTTCTGTGGATGTTTATTTCAAGAGTATTTACCCGAAAGTTCTTCAGGGGTATGTGCGTAGCAACGAAAGCACCTACTCAATCGTGATCACTAACAATGATAGTTCAAAAGTCGGATCGATCAACTACCTCCGTGTATTTGATATCACACTTCAGTCAGACAAAAGTCTGAAATTACATCAGTATGAACGCGACTATACTGAGGCGGTTGATACTGTTCAGAATAGCTGCCAGTTTGTTGGCACCAAGGTTGTTAAGAAGTAATTCACTGATAATATTTCCTGCAGATACAATTTGGTTGCACGCCGGTTGTATCTGCATTTGTTTATCCGCTAACTTCGTCTCTTCTATTTAAGTCATGTCGATACAAGTTTCAGGTCTAACCAAATTATATGACACACAGAAAGCTGTGGACGGCATATCATTTGAAGTGAAAAAGGGGGAGATCGCAGGTTTTTTGGGCCCTAACGGTGCCGGGAAATCTACGACAATGAAAATGGTAACCGGATACCTGCCACCAACTTCCGGTACTGCTACGGTATGTGGGTTTGATGTGGTTGAGAAACCAATGGAGGTTCGTAAAAGGGTAGGGTATCTGCCTGAGGCAAATCCTTTGTATTTTGAAATGTACGTTCGGGAATACCTTGAGTTCAGCGCAGGGATTCACAAGATCGGAGCCGACAAGGGCAGGCGAATTGAGGAAATGATAGAAATGACGGGTCTTTTGAAGGAAGCTCATAAAAAGATAGGGGCACTTTCTAAAGGGTACAAGCAGCGTGTGGGACTGGCTCAGGCCATGTTGCATGATCCTGAGGTGCTTATTCTTGACGAACCTACATCAGGCCTCGACCCAAACCAGATCGTTGAGATAAGAGATCTGATAAAGAGGATAGGCGCCGACAAGACAGTATTGCTTTCCACGCACATCATGCAAGAGGTTCAGGCAATGTGTAGCCGTGTGATCATCATCAATAACGGGAAAATAGTAGCGGACGACTCGATTGGTCACCTGCAGACGGTAAATACCCGGCAGGATGTTCTTATCATTTCTACCGAAACTGTTGTTGCGGCAGCTGTGATAAACAAGCTGAAAATGGCGAAGAAGACCGAGGAGCTTGGAGATAACAAGTGGAAACTGGTAACCGACGATCCAGAAGGAATGCGAAGAGAAGTGATGCAGTGGGCGTTGGATAATAATATTAATATAAGTGCTATGCAGGCGCAAACTGAAACACTTGAAGATGTGTTCAGAACCTTGACAAAAAAGTGATCCTGAAAAAGAATTGCCTTGTCGGACTTTGACCGGCGCAATAGCGAAAACAGAACGAAAAATAACCGCGATGATGGCTCCCGAACAGTTCTTTGAACTGATGATGAAAGAACTGGAAATTCACACCGAGATGCAACCCTATTACAAGTTTCTGGGTGACGCGTCATCGTGGCATTTTCGAAGGAATTACTTCCTGGAGCGCTTGCGATACATAGAAAAACACATTGTCAAAGGTCATTCGGGCGGAAGCACACCTGCGATATGGGATTGTGGATGTGGTTACGGCACTACGTGCCTGTTTCTGGCAATGAACGGGATAGCTACACATGGCACCACGCTGGAGTTTTACTATGATACTGTTGTGAAAAGGAAAGAATACTGGAGCCGGTATGGTGACACTTCCCTCTTTACCTGTACCTATGAGAATCTCTTTGATAACAAACCACAGCCGGCAACTTACGACTGGATAATTGTACAGGACACGCTGCATCATCTGGAGCCAATAAATGACGCATTAACCATCTTCAACGAAAGCCTTAAACCAGGGGGAAGGGTTTTGTCGGTGGAGGAAAACGGAAATAATATTATCCAGCGCATCAAGCTCTACAAGTACCGCGGCAACAAGCGTATTATCACCATTTGGGACGAAAAATTGCAGAAGGATATCCTGATCGGTAACGAGAATATACGCAGTCTGGCCGGATGGCGGTCTTTGTTTGAGGGAAATAACTTCAACATAGAAGACGACAGCGTTCAGTATGTGCGCTATTTTCTGCCTATGCAATACAAAAATGCGGATCCAGAGAAGCTGTTGCAGAAGGAGCGTGACATTCAATCTAAGCCCGGCTTCAGACGAGAATATCTGTTTTTCGGACTCAACTTTATTGCCCGGAAAAAGTAGGTTGCAGGCTAATTTTCTACTATCAGATCAGTGAACCTGAACGTACTCCCATCAAACAAACCTTTGTCGCTAAGCTTTAATGATGGGATCACCAATAGTGCCATGAATGATAATGTCATGAACGGTGCTTTGAGTGGAGTGCCCAGTTCTTTTGCCTTCCTATCTATTTCTGTGTAATCTCTTGCGGTTTGCCAGCCATCTTTGTCGGACATAAGTCCCCCAACGGGTAAGGGCATACAGGACATGTTATTTTCATCCTCAACGACCGATATACCACCCTTCACGGCAATCAACGCATTTACGGCATCACAGATTGAGTTGTCATCTACACCAACAGCAATTATGTTATGGCAGTCGTGGCCTACGGTCGATGCCATTGCTCCTTTCTTTATTCCTATGTTCTTTATAAATCCGACAGAAACAGGCAAATAGGGTTGGTACCTGTTCACCACTACAATTTTCAGTATGTCGCTGGTGGTGTCGCTCACTACCTCGCCGTCAACAACCTTCGCAGGCAATTCTATACAGTTTGTGATCAACTGACCTTCAATTGCCTCAATAACACGGATCAGGCAGTCATTTTTGTCGGTATTCACTACAAAGTCAGAAGGTGTCCGTGTATTGGTATTGAAGTTGTTGATGACAGGTACCGGTGCATCGCCCAACTGAGCTACTCCATTTATTGCTGCCGGTTTGCCGTCGATCCATGTCTCAAGGATCTTCAATCCCGACAGGTTTTCAACGACAATGAAATCTGCAGGTTCACCAATGCGTAACAGGCCGACGGGCAACTTATAATGTAAAACAGGATTGACACAGGCAGCTTGCAAAACATCATACAGATCGTATCCCTTGGCCAATGACCTGGAGACAAGGCTGTTGATGTGGTTCATCACCAGCTCATCGGGATGTTTATCGTCGCTGCAGAACATTACACGTTCGGGGTGTAGCCGAAGCAGCTCGCAGAGTGCTTCATAGTTTTTTGCGGCACTTCCTTCGCGAATGAGAATGTGCATTCCCAGCGCAATCTTTTCCAATGCTTCTTCTAATGAGAAACACTCGTGGTCGGTAGAGATGCCTGCACTTGCATATGCTGCTGCAGTGTCGCCCCGCAGTCCGGGTGCGTGACCATCCACCGGTTTGCCTAGTTTTTGCGCAGCGTTAATCTTGGCCATTACTTCCGGGTCGTTATGCAGAACACCGGGATAGTTCATCATTTCGGAGAGATACCATATATCCTTATCAGCCAGAAGTTCGGCAACGGTATCTGCATTTAGCGATGCGCCAGCGGTTTCAAATCCGGTTGCCGGCACGCATGATGGTGCACCGAAGAAGAATTTGAATGGTACCGTTTTACTGTCCTCTATCATGTACCTGACACCTTCCACACCACAAACGTTTGCGATCTCGTGTGGGTCTGAAACGGTAGCAACCGTTCCATGAAGTACTGCCAGACCCGCAAATGCCGACGGGACCAGCATAGAGCTTTCAATATGAATGTGTGCGTCCACGAAACCGGGCATAATGTATCTGTCGGGTGCCGTCGCAATCTCGTTAATAGCCGAGATCGTACCATTTTCAATCTGAATATCAGCGGGGTAAATACGTCGGTTGAAAATATCTACAAATTGTCCAGAGACGTGCATAATGATCAGTTTAAAGTGTTAAATCCGCGTCTGCTCATCTGGATCTTCATGTTTATCATATTGGCCATAAGCATCGCCTTGTTTTTTGCAATATCTGCATATTCTCCGGCATATAAGCTATCTACTGTTTCTGTCCAAAGCTGCAACCAACGATCGAAGTGAGGTTGGTCTAAATGCATCCTTTTATCGACATCTATATGACTGCGAACCGGTTGTCCACTGTAGCCCGGTGCAGCAAAAATGACCATGTTCCAGAAGTCATACATTACAGGAAGGTGATGGTCCCAATTACTCCCGATGATTTCGTTAAACACCGGGCCAAGTAGGTCATCTTTCCTTGCACGGTCGTAAAACGTATCAACGAGTATCTGTATTTCCGTTCTGCCTTTCAGGTCGTCCATGTCGCGTCGTATTGTACGGCAAAATTAAACAGTAAATACACAGTATTAACCGATATTGATGTGAATCAGCTAGATTTGACATGAATATGTGGGATGCGTACATAAAGGGATTCAAGTCATATCTGCAACTCGAAAGGTCAATGTCCGACAATACTGTCGATGCTTACCTGCATGACATAGCAATGCTGCGCGATCATATAGCGACTGAATTTCCAGGCTTGGGAGTAGAGAGGGTAGAGATGCATCATTTACATTCCCTACTGAAGTGGATCACAGAGATGGAGTTATCGGTAGCAACACAGGCAAGGGTGCTCAGCGGTATCAAATCATTCTTTGGATACCTGGTTTTGGAGGACGTGATCAAGAAAGACCCCACTGAACTGCTCGAGGCACCAAAGCTGAAACGAACATTACCGAGTGTGTTGTCGGTGAACGAAATGGGAAGATTATTTGCCGCGATAGACCATAGTACGCCGGAAGGCCAGCGAAACAGGGCTATGCTGGAGGTGATGTATAGTTGTGGTCTTAGGGTAAGTGAATTGATAACGCTGAAACTTTCAGGTCTTTTTCTGGATGTTGGTTTTGTGAAGGTAATTGGGAAGGGTAATAAGGAGCGACTCGTGCCGATTGGTGATGAAGCATCGAAACAAGTTTCTCTATACAAGCAACACGTCAGGGTTCATGTGCCGGTAAAGCAGGGGCAGGAGGATTTTGTGTTTCTAAACAGACGCGGTTCATCTTTATCGCGGGTGATGGTGTTCCTGTTTCTGAAAGACCTGGCAAAAAAGGCGGGGATCACTACCAATATCCATCCTCATACATTACGTCACTCATTCGCCACCCACCTGGTGGAGGGAGGGGCTGACCTTCGTGCCGTGCAGGAGATGATGGGACACAGAAGTATCACTACAACAGAGATATACACCCATTTGGATAGAGCGTATCTTCGTTCCACACTGGAAAAATACCATCCGCGGTATCGTTAAATCAAAGGTCTTTCAACATCCACAGGTCACAACCGAAATGCCCTGAATTACCCAATGGGTTGTCAAGGTATCTGAAGCCGCAATTTTCGTAAAGCCCCACTGCCATCTTTAGTTCGGGTAACGTTTCCAGATACACCTGTTTGTAGCCCAGCTGCCCGGCAATTTGGAAACAGTTCTCAATAAGAGTCCTTCCAAGTCCTTTTCCGCGTACATGCGGCAAAATATATAGTTTCACGATCTCTGTACATCCATCGGGTAGGCCAACAGTGGGAAAGATGCCGGCACCACCGCATATTTCCCCGTCAACTTCCAAAATGAAGTAGGCAGCGTCTTTGGCTTTGAATAATGAAAAAAGGTCGTCAGTGGTAGGGTCGTAATAAACGGTGCCAGGTTTGTTTGCACCAAACTCTGTCAGTACAGACCGAATTATGGCGGCGATAGTCTTATTATCGGTTTCAACAATAGGACGGATCAATACTTCACTCATAGCTCCTTTGGTTTCACTCTGTCTGCCTCTTTAATGTTGTAAACGCTATTCACCTGAGTAAGGCACGTTACAGTAAGATCGTTGATGCAGACGTGCGGCGGAAGGGTAGCGCAATACCACGCAATATCAGCAATGTCTTCAGCTTGCAGTGCATTTACGCCTGCATACATGTTCTTTGCCCGTTCTTCATCTCCTTTAAAGCGTACAAGCGAGAATTCTGTCTCAGCCATGCCGGGATTGATGGCAGTGACTTTGATGCCGTATGGAAGCATATCTATCCTGATAGCCTGACTCAGAGCGTCAACTGCATATTTGGTGGCGCAATAAACGTTGCCATTTTTGTATACACCCTTGCCTGCAGTAGAACCAATATTGATGACGTGTCCACTTGCTTGTTCGCGCATCATAGGTAGCACCTGTCGGGTCATGTAGAGCAAGCCTTTCACATTGGTGTCTATCATTGTTTCCCAGTCGTCCAGGCTACCTTCATCGATAGTTGATAGTCCGGCAGCAAGGCCTGCATTGTTTACAAGGATATCAATCCTCATTAAGTGCTTTTTCAACTCGATCATAGCGCCTTCTACTTGCGTGTTGTTTCTAACGTCAAAACAGGCGGTGAAAACAGTGGCCCCATATCTTGTTTCAAGTTCATTTTTGACAGCAGCAAGCCTGTCGGCGCGTCGGCCGGTGATACAAACTGTGTACCCGCCTTGCGCGAACTTTTCTGCTATCGCTTTTCCAAAACCGGATGTTGCACCTGTGATAAGTATTGTTCTGCTCATTACTTTATTGTTTCTGCTGTAAAGATAGGCTGTTCAGATTTCCGTTGATAGTATCATTGTCAAGCGGCATATTTTCTTATTGCCTGCACATCGCTTTGCGCTTGTTTCATTTGCGCCGTTACATTTAAAAACTGATGTTCCAACAGTTCTGCTCGTGTTCGGATGTTGGCTTTAAGAAAATTCAGATGTTGGTATTCTCGTCTGATAGCGGACTCGAGTTTTAGCCGTAGCTGAGCCATTTCTTCATTTACCTTTTGCATGCCGGCGTTTAGACTCAATTGGTCGGGAATGTATACGAAATCGGCTGACATCTGACGACGCCAGGACATCAGTATCTGTTCCATGGCAGGCCCTATTCCCGGAACTTTGGTTGCAGGTAGGTTTGCGATGTGGGCCGCATGACGAATGCCGGCATTATACAGGGCCCTTTTTTTGGCGGGCCCGATAGATGGGATCTGATGATCTTCTATGTCGAACCTGCGCAGGTAATCGTTAAGTTGTTCATTGTATAATGCTTCTTCCATCGCCTTGCGTTTTCTGTCTAATTCCTCGGGTAAGCGGCGAAACTGAAAGGTCAATTTATTCAGCGATTCAAGCCCGTGCTGATAAGCAACCATATCGGCAGGAGCATTGTATTCCCTAAGCACCTGCTGCAGTTTTTTTTGAAGGGATTGAAATCGTTCGTTTCTGGATACAACTTCGGCTTTTATTCTGTTTGCCCATACTGACCAGCGCAATACGTAAACAACAAGAAATCCGGCTAGCAGAATGGAATATGGTGAAACGGTAAGTAGCGCTATGCCTGCTGTTCCCAAACAGATACTCATATATGTTCTGATCTTGGCAGCCTTTACTACGCGTACCGGTATGTGAGTGGGAGGCAAGTGAGCGGGTACACTTTCGGGCGAAAGCTGTTTTAAAGTTATCGGCTCGGGCCTGAAACCGTTCACAAATTGTTCAATGTCGCCCAGCACCATGTTGGCCTGCAGGTAGCTGTCGTCCAGAAAATACATGATGCCGCGATGTTTCCTGAACCAACACCATGGACATTCTGCCATTTGTGCCGGGAAGGTGTGTAATGCCGAAACCGTACATGTCTGCATAGACTTTAGTAATGCATCGAGCGCAGGAATCCACTCGACAGCATTGGGACGCGTATCTGTTTCAAAGGCCTGGTGAAACAACTTAACAACATCGTCTGGGAAATCTGAAATACTGATAGTGTCGGGTGGCGGGGTAAGCTTCTTTTTGGCGTTGGTGAGCGAATATGCGAACTGACGTTGCCTGATGGCTGTTTCTTCGTCTATATCTGCATTGCCCTTATGTCTGCCCGCGAATGGGTGACGCCCTAAAAAAAGCAATTGGAAAAGCAGGACCGCCAGAGAGAAATTGTCTGTATTCGCAGTTCTTATGACATGCTCGAATGTTGCGCGTTTCAGTAGCTCGGGTGGGGTATAGCGCGGAACGCCCACTTCACAAAAGAAGTATTGCCCATCGGCATGTACCTGAAAAGAATCGCAGTCAATAAAGGCTACCATACCCGCTTTATTCATCAATATGTTCCCTTCGTTCACATCGCCCACTACTAGTCCGGCGTCATGAAGTTTGTGAAACGCGGTAGCAACATTTCGTGCCACATGCACCAGAAAATTATAGCCTCGGTCCTGAAACATTTTCTTTCGGTCCATGGGGCTAAAAACATGATGTAGTGGCAGGTAACCCTGCAGTTTCCGCATCACGAATCCAACTATAGTTCCCCCGGCATTTTTTACAAGATCTACCGGGCACGCAGCATATGCTTCAATGTCTTTCGAGCGCATGTCTACCATGTGCTGTAATTTCCGTTGCCTGTTATCGGCAGGCGGCTCATTATATACTTTTAGTACAAGATCTCCGTGAGACGCTAACTCAAATACACAACCTTCTCCTCCGCGACCTATCTCCCGCGATGTGATGTATTGTTCATTATGTTGTCCGTAGTAGGTCATTTGGAGCAATAGGTAGCAAGAAATAAGGTCTTATCGTCGTCGGTACGCTCATTAATTATTTCCGACTGAAGATATTCAGCGAGTTTATTTTTCAGGATAGCTTCTTTGTCAGGGGTATCGGCTGCCAAAACGGATGGAAATAAACCCGCAAAAAATGGTGTGTGGCCTGTTCTTAACTCGTTATTGAGTGCCAGCATCTGTAAACCATCCGTAAAGAGCGCGATCTGAGTTTGCCCGGTTTCTGCGACTGCTATTTTCAGGTTCGTTAGTGCAGGGTCATCTATCAGGAAGTTGGTTGTGTTCAGATATTCGCCGTTGTCAGGCCACCATACCGGTACATAGCTCCCGTCGGTATCGTACCGTACAATGGCACCATCTCCGATCTGAAAGAAAGCTGTAAAGTCAGGCTGCAATACAGCACCTAAAAGGGTGCAGGCATATTCCGTGATGTCTGTTTCACTTTCGTGCGCCAAGGTCGCCAGCTCGTGGCGAACTGCAACAGCGGCGGAATGTATGAGCCCTTCTGTTATTTGATTGCCTCGGGTGATATGCTCTGAAAGTAGCGCTACCATGCTGTTAGCAACGGTTTCTGCAGCCACTGCACCATATTTCGCGCTTCCCGCGCCGTCGCAAGCGCATACGATCAATGTATCGTTCGGTTGTATTGTGTCAATGATCTTATAGTGTAAGGCGTCGTCACAGGCACGCCCGGACGATAAATGCGAAGTTCCAGCGACGCTACGGCCAATACAATTCCATCTCATAATTCAGACCAGCCGCTGGGTGGAAGCAGATTTATTGTAGCCCCGGGTGTTTTTGCTGATACCATTTTCATTGATGCTGACAGCCAGATGAAGAATTCTCGGAACATAAGGCCTTTTAGCTTCAAAGGAGACCTGACTGAGATCTGTTTGAGTATATCCATGTTTGCCCCTTCCACACCAATCGCAAAGAAAGCAAATGATTTTGCAGCTTCACCGGCATGGACCGCCTCGGCAGCGCGGCTCCATTCATCTGTAGGTGCGCCATCAGTTATGAGTATTATCCATGGCTTATAATAAGCGATACCGTTTTCTTTATATTCTTTTTTTCGGCGAGTAACCAGATCTATGCCCGTACGAATAGCATCACCCATTGGCGTATCGCCGGTTGGTTCTAGTTCGCGGGGGAAGAAATTAGGGACAGTATGAAATTCAGATTCAACAGTTACCGGGCCAAATGTGACAACAGCAACTTCCACCCGTTTTCTTGCAAGCGGATCGCTTAATAGTTCATCTTTAAACGTTCTTACACCTTCATTCAATTGCATGAGGGGCATTCCACTCATCGATCCCGATGTGTCAAGCAACAACACACACGGACAGCGTGGTTCGGGGTTATCGGCAAAATTGTCGCTGCCGAAAGGGATCTGTTCAAATGAAATGTATTCGTCCATACCCAAAGTTAATTTTTTCTAAGGATGCGCACAAAAAGTGACACCCAGATCGATAAGGTAATTGCGCTGTCAAACATTTCTGTGTAACGTCCATCACATGCCTTGCTATTCTGTACCTTTGTTGCCGGTTATTGCTGTGTCAACCATTGGCAACATTATTAGCCGTATGTCGCTAGATAATGGTCGAACAGCTTGTGTTTAATTTTTTCAAAATTCAAATCATATTTTATGTCTAAACTATCGATTGCCGGGATCCTTCTTGCAGTACTTTTTTCATCATGCGGAGACGCGGCTAATACAGCATCAACTGAGTTGCCGGGTGTACCAATGACTCCGGCTGAGGCACCGAAGTACACCAAGGGTGCCAAAATGGATCCGATCTGCGAAATGGAGTGGGATACTGCCTGGGTAGAATTTACTGTTTATCAGGGTGACACGATACGTTTCTGCAGTGAGAACTGCAAAACAGCTTTCCTTGCGCGCCCTGAGAAATACGTGAAATAGATTCACTGATCGGCATGCTCGAGCGGGCATGCCGATCAGTCCTTTTGGCTTTTTTTTCCTGCACGGAGGTTAAGCATCTCCACAAGAACGGAAAATGCCATTGCAAAGTAAATGTATCCTTTAGGGATGCCGCTTTCAAAACCTTCCGCGATCAGCGAGACACCTATCAGTAAGAGAAAGGAGAGTGCAAGCATCTTTACAGTAGGGTGTTTGTTAACAAATTTTGCAACGCTGCCTGAAGCGAACAACATTATTCCCACAGATATCACTACCGCAGCGATCATTACCTCTACATGGCTCGCCATACCTACAGCGGTAATTACCGAATCAAGAGAAAATACGATGTCCAGTATTAATATTTGCGTGATGACATTAGCAAAAGACTGTGCTTTGGCTTTTTTGTCATGATGTTCGTCTCCTTCCAATTTTTCGTGGATCTCGGAAGTGCTTTTATAGATAAGGAACAGGCCGCCAATAATCAATATGAGGTCTCTGCCGGAAATATCAAGTGTTTCAAGCATCTTCTCACTTTCAACACCCACTATTGCGCCAATATTGAATAAGGAGCCTTTCAGGCGCATTACCCAGCTGATAGACAAAAGCAGCAAAATACGGGTGAACATGGCCAATCCCATACCCATTTTACGCGCTTTTTCTTGCTGGTGATGTGGTAGTTTTCCCGTAAGTATTGAAATAAAGACAATATTGTCTATGCCGAGTACTATTTCAAGGACAGTAAGTGTGATCAATGAAATCCATATTTCAGGATTAGTCAGCCATGCCATTCGTGCAGATTTGTTTTGTAATGAACTATGCAAACATACATAACCCGTGGAAACTAACCATAAATGCACCTGTGGATATCATAATGCCGGTATCTTTACAAGATGCTAAATATAGGTGAGGCATTTTATCAGCTTAAGGCGAAGTTGATCGTATTGTATGACGATAGAGAAGCTGCAGCTATTGCTCATGAGGTGCTGGAGCACATCACCGGAATGAACAGAACCGACCGATTGGTTAAAAAGGATCTGCCGTTATCTGAGCGTGAAGAGCATGATTTCAATAGTGCGTCAGAAGCGTTGGTATCCGGAAAGCCGTTGCAGTACGTCACATACTCAGCGTGGTTTCTCGGGAACAAGTATTACGTCGACCCTGCTGTTCTTATCCCTAGACCCGAGACCGAGGAACTTGTACTATGGGTGGTCGAGTACGCATTACGCACCCGCGAGAAAGGCGAAAGTATAAATGTTCTTGAGATCGGTACCGGTTCGGGTTGTATCCCCATCTCTCTAAAAGAAAAACTACCGGCGGCATCGGTTACCTCTTGCGATGTAAGTGATGCGGCGTTGCAGGTCGCGCGGAAAAATGCTGAATCAATTGGAGTTGATGTCGACTTTGTTCTATTGGATTTTTTGAATAAAACAACCTGGAACGACCTTGCGAACTATGATATCATTGTTTCAAATCCGCCTTATATACCTGTCAGTGAGCGGGAACGGTTGCATATAAATGTGCGCGAATATGAGCCGGCTACTGCTCTTTTTGTACCGCATGACGATGCATTGGTTTTTTATGATGCAACAGCCTCATTTGCAAAGACGCATTTAAAAAAAGGTGGTGTTATGTTCTTTGAGATCGACAACGGGCATGCTATTGAGACTAGAGACCTTTTTATGGGTCATGGATTTAAGACCGCAGAATTGCGAAAGGACATCTTTGGTAACGATAGAATGCTCTTCGTTGCAGGTAATTAGTATTTTTAGGACTGGCTGCGATAAATGAAAGAGCAATTACGGAAATATCTGCCTTTTATAGTTACATCTGCCTGTATGTGGGCAGTGCTGGTGTTGATATTTCCGTATTATAAATTTTACATTGACCCTGATGCTACGGCATATCTGACCATTTCAGCTCGGTATGCTGTTGGTGACTTCAGCCGAGCAGTGAATGGACTTTGGGGACCGTGGGCTTGTTGGCTCACTGCTATTTTGATAAAAGCAGGCTTTGCTGCAATACCCGCCGCCATTTTTGTAAATGCTGTAGGGGGCGCCGGATTCCATTTCGTTTCACACTCGTTGTTTCTGCGGTTTCAGATCGACCGTAGAACACAATGGCTACTGAATGCCGTTTTCGCCACGTTTATTGTGTTTGCTGTTTTTTGGCAAACGTTCGACGATCTTTGGCAGTGTTTCTTCCTTGCTGCAGTACTGCGTATTTTGCTCATCACTGATTTTACTGTCAAGCCTCGTTTATGGGTTTTGGCGGGATCAGTCGGAGCGTTATCATATTTTGCCAAGGCATACTCTATCCCGTTTTTTGCCCTAAGTACCACTGCATGCGTCTATGTGCTGACAAAGGGTAATTTGAAACAGACCTTTAAGGTCATGGCTGTTTCGGGTAGTGTCATGTTACTTTTCTCTTTCCCGTGGATAGCAGCATTACATTCAAAGTACGGTATCTGGACCACATCTACAGCAGGCGGATTGAATATGTCTTGGTATCTTGTAGGTCACCCTGAGTGGAAAGATAGCATTGATATTCTTTTGCCACCTGTGTATCCGAACAGCACCTATTATTGGGAGGATCCCTATGTTGTTAACGGGCACCTTTCTCATTTCTGGGATTCCTGGTATCTCGCTTTTCGTCTGGTGCTCAGGATTGGTTACAATGTGCTTTCATTTGTCGTTTGTCTGCTCGAGTTGTCGGTATTTTTCCCTGTGGTGTGGGGCTATGTTTTGGTGCGTTTATTACTGCAAAGGAAGTATGGTCGCCTGATGCAGAGTGAGAAGATCATTTACCTCACATTCCTTCTTTTACCGGTTGGATACATAATGGTGCATCTGGAGTCGAGGTATTTATGGTATATGGTTCCGATAGGGATGATCGCTGGTGTAAATTTTATCGAAAGAAGGTATTCAGGCAATGAGCGCAGAGTCAGGTTTTTCGTGATTCTATGGGCGCTGAGTTTTGTTGTTTTCCCCTTGCTGAGTTTGAAGAAATTGTACAAAGAGGGAGAGAAAGAGTACCGATTTGCGCAGAAGCTCACGTCGGCAGGGCTAACAGAAGTTGGCTTTATAAGTAATTTGCATCCAAGGTTATTATCCAAGATCGCATTCTTTTCGCGGAATAGTTTTTATGTGATCAATAAGCAAAAGGTAGATACGGGAGTTGTTGATCTATCTAAAATGAAACTGGAAAATACAGACGTTCTTGAGAAGGAATTGGTGCGCTACAGGGTAGGGTATTACCTGCACGCAGAGAAAACTAGCGGGAAATTGATGAACCCGGGATTCTACGACCTGTTTTACGAGAATTTGAGGGATAGCACCGATGTGATCAATCTACCGGTCGTTTTAGAGGATGCCGAAAGCGGCATAACTGTATTCCGTATCGTCAGGGATTCACTCGAGATCAACGCAAACCAACCTGCGCCATGAACCTATCAATCTCACCCTTGAATAGTTCAGTGCGGCGTATTGTAAAATAGCTTCCGACTACGTTGTCTGGCAGCTGTAATCTGATATGTCCGGGGGAATCGTGAGCGAGGGTATGAAGGTCTTCGACAGTCATTGGGAATCGCAGCGTCACACCATGTATATCCGATTCCTTCCAAACAGCACCGCAACCCCTGCAGCTTTTTTCATATTTGGTATTGAATAGCTTTACCGTATCGCCACATTCCATTTCTATTTCCAGCATCGCATTTCGTGCTACGATGAACTTAACGCCTCCCACCGAGACTTTTAGATCAAGGAAATATTGACCTCCCGAAAAGCCAAACCTGTAAAAGGAACAGAAATGATTTTTAATGGATGGCCTCGAAAGGTTCTGCCAATCAGAGAAAATGGTATCGCTTACGTCATTAATACCTCCAGCTTCATTAAAATTTCTGCTGTTTGCGCGTAGTTTCGGGTCGTTTATACCGAACACCGGCTGTGTAACGACAACGCTACCCAGCAATGCGAGACATAGTAACGTTGTTTTGGAGAAAATCACTTCCAGATATTACGATTGTTGAAATTGCGTCTGTACCACCTGCGGTGATATTGGTTGTAATGTTCGGTTTGTGTGTCGCCATTTTTATCAACATAGGTTGAATACCACCTGCGTCGCGGGGCACAACTGAAAATAACAATTGTAACCACTGTAATGGCCAGTAAAACCAGAAAAGTCCGCTTTGTATTCATAGCTGTGAAGTTGTGATCAACGGGTAAAATCCGCTGTAAACATACAAAAAAAAAGCCCTTGTTGTTATTGCCGCGCAAAATATCCCATTGACCAGCTTTCGATCAGGCTGCTCAAGGTCACTCTTCACTATTTGTGGTGTTTGATTTTTTCTTTGTTGGCTGTTTGTCGTCTGATGAGTTCTCTTCGTTTTTCTGACCCTGGCTTTTTTCGTTTTGGAAAAGATTTCTGATTATCGGAATGTTCTTATCGGCTCCGTTTTTATGAATTGCCAT
>JACCEA012273615.1_pt1 | contig 32139 bp, 26 predicted proteins | sample 7449851 | NCBI WGS metagenome assembly JACCEA01 (sample SAMN15323453, study PRJNA562643) | freshwater metagenome | isolation source: river surface water | place: USA:Blue River Watershed | collected 2017-08-18 | reverse complement strand
CAAGCGTATTGCGCATAAAAAAAGCCTAAGCTGCGTAGCAGCTGGGCTTTGAACGGGGTTAATCGCTCCCCCACCCAAGGGATCACGAGCGTAGCGAGTAGTCCCTATAAACGATTAAAAGATTAGAGAGGTTAGAGAGATTAGATGGGTTATCCCGAAAGCTTTAGAAAAGATTAAACGGATTAAAATCACAAAGTGATGATTATTTCTGCGTGCAATTCGGGAGTCATTTCATTTTGCGTAAAAAGACTCCACACTAACAAATAAAATCTAAATAATCTTTGGGATGAATAACGTGAAACTCGGCGTCCGAATAAGACTTCGACCACAGTGCCGGCGGCTTGGGTTGTTTTTTTGTAGACCATTTAAAATCATATCCAACAATTTTCCCATCAACCTCTTCTACCCAATCAATCTCTTGCTTTGTATGTGTCCGCCAAAAATAATTGGAATGGTGTAAACGCAGATATTCTTGTTTTTTCAATCTCTCGGATATGAGATAATTCTCCCAAAGTTTACCCTGGTCATCTCGCAATGAAATTGAATTAAAATTATGAATGAGGGCATTTCTAATTCCATTATCGTAAAAATACCATTTGTTTTTTTTTGTGATTTCGTTATCAAGATTCCGGCTAAAGCCTGAAACTTTATGGATAATTAAAACCTTCGACAATAAGTCAAGATACTTATCCACAGTACTTTTACCCAACTGTAATTCATTCGAAATCCCTTCAATTGAAATTTCACTTCCAACTCTAAATGCAATCATTCGCAACAACGACACAATGACATCACGCTTACGAATTCCTTCAAATGCAAGAATATCTTTCAACAAATACGAATTCACTTGTTCCATTAGATAATCAATTTTTTCATTTCGTGAACCAAGCTGCTCCAATTCCGGATAGGACCCAAAAACCAATCGATCTTCTAATTTTTGAATCGTTTCTAAGTATGTTTCTTGTTTTGAAAATTCCAACTGCGACAAAGGAAATAAATAAAATGTCATTTTACGACCAACAAGTGGTTCACCCAACCCTTGGTTCAAATCAAAAACTGACGATCCAGTCACCAACACTTTTAATCCCTCAATAGAATCTAACATCAATTTCAATTTAACACCAATTTCAGGAATTGACTGAACCTCATCGATAATAAGAAAACGAACATCCCCCAATAGCCTTTGGTAATTTTGTATGGTACGTTTTTCCAAAAGTTCATGAGTTTGCAAGTCTTCTCCATTTAAAAACAAATAAGGTTCCTTGCAATTTTGCATATACTTTCGGATTAGCTCCGTTTTACCAACACGTCGCGCTCCGAGCAGGACAACCGCTTTATTGGGTTTTAAATATTGATGAATCAATGGCTCAAGAGAACGTTCAATGTATTTCATAACATCAATTTTTATAGATTTACCAATTCAAATATACGATTTTATATTAAATTCCGACAATCCTATATCGAAATTCTATTAAATTCCGACAATTTAACATCGGAATTCTATTGAATTCCGACAATTTCGAAAACAAACAAAGAGTTCACAACACCAAGAATACAACTTAATAAACCAATATATTGTGCATTTTCATGATTCATTCCATGTATCGCGTCTTTTTTTTGCCCCTCCAATTTTGTATCTTTGTGTTTTTTAAAACACATGCAGAAGATATTGTACACCAAAACCGATGAGGCCCCAGCATTAGCCACTTATAGCCTTTTGCCAATCGTTAAATTCTTCACCGAAAAAGCCAAAATTCAAGTCGAAACCAAAGACATTTCTTTGGCCGGTCGAATTCTCGCTGTTTTCCCCGATTTTTTAACCGAAGGTCAACGAATTAGTGATGACCTCAACATGTTAGGTGAACTTGCAAAAACTCCCGAAGCAAATATCATCAAACTTCCAAATATCAGTGCTTCAATGCCTCAGCTACATGCGGCTATCGCCGAATTGCAAGCTGCGGGATTTGCGGTACCTAGCTATCCATCTGAACCTAAAAACGATCAAGAAAAGGATATCAAACAGCGTTACGACAAAATCAAAGGATCTGCCGTAAACCCTGTCCTTCGTGAAGGGAATAGCGACCGTAGAGCTCCAAAATCTGTAAAAAACTACGCTAAAAAACACCCACACTCTATGGGTGCTTGGTCTGCCGACAGCGCTTCACATGTATCTAGCATGACCGATGGCGATTTCTACGGATCAGAAAAAAGCATTACCGTGAGCGAAGCATGCAGCGCAGATATCGTTTTTACCGATGCAAATGGTGAAAAAACAATTCTTAAAGCGGGATTAAAATTAAAAGCAGGCGAAATCATTGATTCCGCTGCCCTGTCCCTCAATAAATTAAAATCTTTCATTCAGGAGCAAATAGAAGATGCAAAAGCAAAGAATGTATTGTTCTCAGTTCACTTGAAAGCTACCATGATGAAAGTGAGCGACCCTATTCTTTTCGGTGCCTTCGTTGAAGTATTTTTCAAAGATGTTTTCAACCAATATGCCGCAGAATTTGCGTCCCTCAATATCGACCCTAACAACGGTTTGGGAGATGTTTTGAACAAAGTTAATACATTGCCTGATCCTAAAAAATCTGAAATATTGGCAGCTTTCGACCGCGCAATCAATGAGGGTCCAGCACTTGCCATGGTAAATTCAGACAAAGGAATCACCAATTTACACGTACCGAGTGATGTGATCATCGATGCCTCTATGCCGGCAATGATCAGAACTTCGGGACGTATGTGGAACAAAGAAGGTAAAGCCCAAGATACCAAAGCGGTTATTCCTGATCGTGCATACAGCGGTGTTTATCATGCAACCATTGAGTTCCATAAAAAACATGGCGCATTGAATCCTAGCACAATTGGAAGTGTGAGCAACGTAGGACTTATGGCTCAAAAAGCGGAAGAATACGGATCGCACGATAAAACCTTCCAAATTTCAGGAAATGGAAAAGTAGAAGTGATCATCAATGGCGAAACTGTTATGGAACAAGCCGTTGGGAAAGGCGATATTTTCAGAATGTGCCAAGTTAAAGACGCTCCTATTAAGGATTGGGTTGGACTTGCTGTTAAACGTGCTCGCGCTACCCAAACGCCTGCCGTTTTCTGGTTGGATTCGAATCGTGCACATGACCGTGAATTGATTAAAAAAGTAAACGCTTATTTACCTGAATTCAATCCTGAGGGACTTGAAATCTTGATACTTTCACCATCTGATGCTACAACCTACAGTTTCGAACGTATGGTTCAAGGTTTGGATACCATTTCTGTTACTGGAAATGTACTTCGTGATTATTTAACCGACCTGTTCCCAATTTTGGAACTTGGTACTTCAGCAAAAATGCTTTCCATTGTTCCGTTGATGGATGGCGGCGGATTGTTTGAAACTGGTGCCGGTGGATCTGCTCCGAAGCACGTAGAACAATTCATTGAAGAAAACTATTTACGTTGGGATAGCCTTGGCGAATTCCTAGCATTGGCCGTGAGTTTAGAGCATTTTGCCGACAAATTCAACAACGCCAAAGCCGCAGTTTTGTCTAAAACATTGGATGCAGCTACGGCTACATTCTTAGACGAAGACAAAAGTCCTACGCGTAAAATCGGCGGTATTGACAACCGTGGTTCTCATTTCTATCTAGCTTTATATTGGGCTCAAGAATTGGCCAAACAAACAGATGATCAAGAACTTGCAACCCAATTTACTCCAATTGCTGCAACACTTACTGAAAAAGAATCTACCATCGTTTCTGAACTTAATTCGGTACAGGGACATAAAGTGGATATTGGCGGTTATTACTTCATGAACGACGAAAAAGCAAGTCGTGTCATGCGTCCATCAGCAACATTGAATGCAATAATTGGTTAATATTTTTTGGGGGACAGAGACTCTAAATTCAAGTTATATCGACTTACATTTCGAGTCTCTGTGGATCCCAATAGCCAATTTTATTTTGTCATGAGATTTTCATCATGAGATCCGAATTAATATTATCTCTTCGCAGCGAAATCAATATAGATTCCGAGCGAACTCCACTTGAATTGGAGCACTTTCAAAACAGTTGTTTACGACCTATTTTGAAATTCCAAAACGATGTTTTGCTTTCCTATTTTCGCAGTCAAATCCCAAAGGAGGAAATTCCGCAATCCATTATGAAGCGAGAAAATTTGGTAAAGTTGCGACTTCAAAAAGACACCATCACCCGCAATGTGCTAATTGGCATGGTTCTAGGATTGATGACTGTTGATGAATTATCATTTTATCATTTGAACAAAAACGAACTCTCCAGGAGAATCGTTACCATGCTCATACAACGTATTTCGGAGCAATTGTTTGTTGCGTAAAAGTGCTTATAATTGAGCAAATAATTAACGTTAATCCGTAATTTGAGATTTAGTTTTATGATTTATTGCAAATAATAATTGCGGGACAATAGAAAATCAGTAAATATTACACAAAAAATCGATAATTTAAATTTGGTCAGGAACAAACACTTTACAACAGTATAATAAATATAAAAATTAACTTAACTACAAATTTAATCAAACCCCAAAACTTATTTTTTTAATACAAAAACCTTATTTTTGTAGTCAATTTACCTTATAAAGCTTTGAAAAAACTCGCTTACATACTCGCCCTTTCATTCACTTGGTTCGTACAATCTCAAGCTCAAGTTGGAATTGGAACCACCACCCCGTCGGCATCGGCACAGCTTGATGTTACATCGAGTTCTAAGGGAATGTTGGTACCAAGAGTGGCATTAACTTCTCTTACGTCGGCCTCTCCAATTACCTCACCTGCAACATCATTGCTCGTGTATAACACAGCAACAGCCGGTACAAGTCCCTCAAATGTAACACCAGGATATTACTATTGGAACGGTTCAGCCTGGGTGAGATTCGAAGACAACACCACGAGCCCGGGAAAATTTCATTGGAACTGGCAACAAGGAAATCCCACTTTAAATAGTTTGGGCGCCACCTATGTAGGAAATGCATCTTGGCAAACAGATTATATTCAATTAACACCTGCTACTCAAAACCAAAACGGTAAAGTCTATTGGTCACAAGCCATAGATTGGAGTCAACCACTTCATATTTCAACACAATTCTATGCCGGAGGAGGTACGGGTGCCGATATAAATTGGCTTTTTATTGGTTGCAATAGTACCATGATTGCTGCTAGTGCTACTCAGGCGGCCAACGCTGGTGGACTTTCAATTTCATATGATGAGCTTAATGAACGCGTTGTTGTTTACAAATCTGGTTCTCAAATTGCGAGTATCAATGTTCATTCAAATTTAGATAACAGCAAATGGCAAGTACATAATATTTACTTTGGCAAAAACGCTGATGGAACGAGATTCTTGGATTTATGGACCAACAATGGTGAATATATTGGAACTGTAGAATTAGGATCATTTACGGCCTCTGGCAATTATTTTGGAGCTGGTGGATGGTCCGGTGCTTCAACAAACATTCATGGATTGAGAAGACTCCTCATTGAAAGTGCGGTTGGAATGCCAAGATAATTAACAACAAGCATACTGTAGATTTTTAAGGATTTCCCGTAAAAATGTTTCTCGCTTTACGGAAAAATGCAAAACCCAATTACGTGATTACCGAGGGAACCTTCACCAATCTATTTATAGGTTATTGACCGTATTAATAAATACGTTCTATTTCAATGGTATTGTTAGAAAATCCATTTCCATAAATGCATGTAACCCGATAACCTTTGTTGTTGGTTTGATCGTTGAGGAAAAACCTTTGGATACTTCCGTAATACAAAAAGTTAGCGGCACTCTGAACATAAGAAAATGTGGTACCAATTGTGGTAGAAGAGTAGGTATTTCCGGTAATACTGCCTTGGGCTCCTGTTGAACCAACATTGGATGTTGCAAACATATTGAAGGAAGATCCAGAAACGGTTATACTACCAGAAACAGTTGCTATTTGCAGCGATCTATTGCCAGAACTTGTTACCCTTACTTTTAAATTATCATATTGCACGGCCACCCCGGCATCTGCTAATGTAGAAATGCCATTCAATGTACACATCCAATTCGACCCATCGTAATAGTACATACAGTTGGCATCGGTGTTATAGACTTGTAATCCCACCACGGGACTTGCAATTGCCAACATTTGGGAATTGGACATCCGGGGAAACAACACACCTTTTGTGGTAGAATTCACATCCAACAAAGCAGCCGCATTGGGGGAATTGGTACCAACTCCAACTTGCGCAGAAAGGAGATTCACACAAAGAAAAATAAGGAACAATATGTGTTTGGGTTTCATCATCAATTAAATTCCTCAATTTCTATAGTGGTTTGTGCCGTATTCGATGGACCCGCTACTATATTGATTTTGTAAAACTTAAGATTGGTTTCGTCGGTGAACCATATCTGTTGAATATTGCCTCTTGAATTGAAATTTAATCCACTTTGAAAATAAGAAAATGTTTTACTAAAGTTCTCAGATTGTCGCATATACGCACCAATATTAGACGTTGTAGCTGTTCCAACAGTTACCGAAGTATTGGTATACATACAAACTCCTGTAACTGTTGTTGTACCCGATTTAAAAGCCAACTGAGCACTTGAATTGCCCGTAGTTGGCAATTTCACCATCAAGTTACCAAGAGTCACGGTATCCCCTTTTAACACCATCATACTGATGAATTTCTTTTCGCCAATCCAAGCACTTCCGTTATAGGTATAAATACTATTATAAGTAGTGTTAAAAATTTGTAAGCCAGCAACTGGCGTTGAAATGGCCAACATCTGTGTGTTTGTCATTCGAGGGACCAAAACACCCTTTGAGGTGGAAGTAACATCCAACATAGAAGAAGCCTGCGGACTAGTTGTTCCGATGCCAACTTGTGCCGTTGCCATTATCGGCAGCAAACCCAGAAAAAATGTCCCCCAAAATAACAATTTAGCCTTCATTAATTTAAACGTTTAATTGAAATGAAATTGTTGTTATAGCCTCCGCCCACGGTAAATATGATGTGATAGGCTTTGTTGTTCGTTTCGTCTTGAATGTTGAGCAATTGCGTGGAACCATGATATCCCAAATCTAAACCCGGCCAAAAATTGATAAAAGTGGTTGTCAATGACGTAGATTGGCGCACATAACTATAATAAGCTGCTGAAGAGCCACCTGTAGCTGTAGGTGATGTAACATAAATAATTTCTTGCGTTCCAGACATTGAAATTGTACCCGAAACAGTGGCTATTTGAACTGAATTGGCAGCCGTTGAAATGGGCATTTGAACCCTAATATTATCTAGTTGAACAGGAGATGCGGTATTGACAAATTTTGAAACTTTATTTTCTTTCGACAACCAAGAAGTTCCGTTATAATAATACAATGCACCTGCATCAGTATTAAAAACCATTAAACCATTTGCCGGTGATGAAATGGCCAACATCTGCGTGTTGGTCATTCTGGGATATAACAATCCTTTGGATGTAGAAGTTACATCAAGTGCTGAAGCTGTATTTGCTGAAGTTGTTCCAATGCCTATTTGAGCGAATGACACATTCACACCGAAACCAAAAAACGGGATCAGCATGAAAAACAATCGATACAAAACTAGTTGAGTTGGGTTAAGCATTTTAAGCGTATGGAGTTTTTAAGAATAGCAAAAATACGCAAAAAAAATGACATTTTAAAATAGCTAAATCAGTGTTAACCCCTTTCATTCATAGAAACATGTCGATTTTCCAGAGGAAATGAAACCCTTCATTTCATATTCCAACTCACATATAAATAATTACCTTCACGGCCACCCTATTTTTGTTTGGATCAAACAAATGCAATGTATAATTGCCTTTACTACCCCATTTGGCTGGATGAAATTCTGTGATGTCTGAAACTATTTCCCGCTCCTCAATCAAATTATTCAGGATATCATAAATCTTGACCGAATATCCCTCAAAATACTTGTAATCATACACTTTCAAATACAACAGCCGATTTGTGGGAACCGGGTACAAAGTAAATTCTCCTTGATTTTTATCGGGGACAGTGAACCTCAGGGTATCTTGAACGGTCACATATTGCATGATTCTGTTGGTGTCGTTTTTTACCACACGAATGGTATCATAAATGGAAAATCTCAGCGTATCTGTTTTGGTAAAATACAGGGTATCTGTATAGGTAAAACGGGTAATTACGGTATCTCTAAATGTGAGTTTGGTGGTAATGGTGTCGCGAAACGTGATTTTTGTAACAAATGTATCCCTGGTGATGAAGGTATCTCGATGAATAAAAGTATCATACACGTTGTGGACCACTGTATCAATATGCACAAAGAAACAGGTATCGGCGAGTTTAATTTTATGCAGAATTCCACTGTCTTTGCAGAGATCGTTGTTCCCCACCAAACGGTACGACATTTGATCATGTCCGAAATTCACTTTTGAAATTTTCAACGTCGAATTTGCCAAAACGCTGTACATCTGTCCCTCAAAAATTTTACTATAATCTAAATTCGGAGCTTTTCCCAACCAGCGATAAGTGGCTTTTTTGTAATTTTTCACCGTATCGGAAAGCATTAAAACCGTGTCGCCAACTTTTACTGTGTATGTTTTTGGGGGACTTAACTTCGGTATTTTAAAGGAGTCGCAGCATTTCCCATCCACCAGGATATGAATGGTTCTGTAAATCCTGGCCTGATTGGAGCAATTTCGATCATTGGCTTCAATCCTAATTTTATAGGTAACTGAATTGGTATCTGTCAATTTGGTATCCCAATTGAACTGGTATTTTTTGTAATTCACTGTGGATGTTGATTTTTCCGTGATGGTCGCACCGTTAGGGATTCCCCAAAACCTCACTTGCATAGTATCTGGTGCTGATTGATAACCAGCCCATTGACTATCCTTCAATGAAAAATCGAACGATAATTTTCTCCCTGCGCAAATTTTGTAACCTTTCTTCTCCGGCATCAAAGGTGGAAAGTTATTTGACGCAGTGATTGACCAAACAAAATAATCTCTACGGGTATATCCCATGTATTTTAATTTCCCCGTGGAGTCTTTTCTGTATTGACTTGCTTCGACTGCAATATTGTCGTAATCAGTTGACGATTTAGGGGTAAAAATGACATCTCCGGTATTGGTATCGATGTACATTCCTCTAGGCGGATAAACATAAGGCTGAGGCGTGCATTTAATTGTAGTAGTAGGAATACAATAAACTGAAATTGGAAAATCATACGATTTTGGTGATGTGTAAGTAATCCAAGACCCAGAACATGTTCCATACAAACCTCTTGCCAATTTATAGATGATTGAATCATTATCGGGATCTACAATTCCAAACGACAAATAAGTTCCTTGATTTTGAACCACCTTTAAATCTGGCATAGAATAAAATTCTCCACCATTGTTATACGCAATTTTTGTTGAACTCAAATTGCATAAATTAAGTTCACATGCATAAGATCTGCTATCGGATTGCATTAAAATTACAGGTTGAAGAAAACAGCGACCAGCGCTAATTTCAGACTTCACTATTGAGTCGTTCAGATTTAATGTATCAGTATAAGTTTGCCGTTCAATTCCGAATCCTGTATTGTAAGTATTTGACGGAGAACAAGGCGCCTTTTTCCACTGACAAACATTGGAGATATCTTCTATTTTTTGTAATTTGTAGGATCTGGCATACGTTTTTGCACAACCACCGTGAGAGCTGGTTTTGTAGACCCTGTAATAACTAAATCCATTTGTACTCGTATTCGTTAAGGCTACTCCCCTGCAGTCTCTATAAACAATCATGTAGATCACATATTTTTTATTCCCAATATACGAATAGGTCATATCGGCGCCCAAAACATGAGAACCATGAACCTGATTCATGGAAAAAATTAGTAAAATAAAGAAGAGAAATTTATAGTATAGCTTATTCAAAGTTTCAAAATGTAAAAATTTAATCATAAATAGAATAACAGTTATATTTTGACAATTTCAAAACGAGAAATGTTGCCTTCGTGTTGATTCATATTATTTATTTCCAATTTTTTATATATTTACAAAATGAAACGTAAACAATTAATATATATATCTATAATTTTATTGTTAGGAAGTATAACTTCATGTCAAACTACGAAAATGATTGACGGAAATGGCTTTGGAGGATCAGGTTTGTCTAATTCCAAAATGAATCAAAGTCCAAAAAGGCAAACGTATATTGAAAATACGCTTGGTAGTGAAGCATCAGTCGAAAATTCTACGAATCAAAAATCAACAATTGCAGAAATCACAGTTTCCAAAACAGCATTTGTGGAAACTCATAAATCGTATAAAAACACAGCGCATTTATTAAAAAAATGTCCGAAGATTTCAAGATATAAAAATCCAGAAAACATTGTTCTTAAACCAAAGAATTCAGTTGCAAAAGAAAATTCGCAGGGCGGATCAAAATTGGGGATGTGGTTGTTGTTTATTTTGGGTATTCCAATTACAATTGTTGGTTTTCTAATAACGATGGTGGGGATATTCGATTCGTTATTCGGGGGCGCAATACTGACCAATATAGGACTTATTATGTTCGCGTTAGGGGTATTTTTTATCTGGCGCGCTTTTAAAATTAGGAAAAAGCTAAAAAACGGGGAATAGACTTTTGAGGAATTCAAAAATTGCTCAATATTTAGACCGTCAAATACCAAAATTTAAGTACAACCCTAAACGTTTATACCGTTATTTTCGTTTTAACCATAAACGATGAGGTATCATTTATTCTTATTTCTAATTTTCGGATTTTTCAATATTGCTGATGGTCAAATTTCAATCAGCAAGGATGGTGACCAACTACTATTCAAAGGAAAAAACCTTGACAACAGAAAATACTCCAATATTTACATTAATGATAAACAAAAATACGCACTTGTTACTTTTGATAGCGCAAACAAAAGCTATACAGGGTGTTACAACTTCAAAGGCAAATTGATTATTCCTCCAAAATATGGCGAAATTTCAACTTTAAAGGACAATAAAAAACAACTGTACTTTCAGGTTTCGGAAGAAGTCTCACCGGGGAATTATCTATTTGGTTTATTTGATTTTGAAGGTAAGATCATTATTCCTACCCAATTTAGTTCTTTTGAAATCACCTCTTTTGAATCTAATGAAGAGCGTATTTTGGTTAATCGTTTAGATGCATCAGGAAACTATAAATATGGTATATATAGCCTTCAAGGAAAGGAACTTTTACCTGCAATTTATGATGAACTGACCATTAATTTTGATGAAATCCTCAAAATTAATTATGCCACTGTTAAATTAGATGGCAAAATTGGCATATTCAGTATTGACGGACAACAAATTGTCCCTACACTTTACAAATCAATAGATTATGTATTTATTGAAGATGAAAATCAAGGAAAAATAGTTGAAAACATAACCTATTTCCGTGCTTTGAATGACGATTTAACATTTTTGTACGACAACAATGGAAAATTAATTTCAGGTCAAGGTTGGAACAAAATCATGGTGGAAATTTGTGGAGGACGAAGGCTCATGGGGGTTTCCAAGATGGATAAAAATGGCATAATGAATTATGGATTTGTTGACAGAATATCTGGCGCAATTATCACCCCATGCAAATATGATGAATGGATCTCAATGGGAAATGACGTTTACAAAGTGACCGTAGATGGCAAAATCGGACTTGTAAATGATAAAGGTGAAATTCTTAAACCTGATAGTTTGGAATTGACATTTAGCACCGACAGCGGAAATTGCGTTTTTACCGTTGAATCTATTTTCCAAAAGGTGTATTTATCGTCTGAAGGTCGCTGGCTTGATGGAAAATATGATTTCATTGAGGAACAATGGCCCTATTTGATGCTGCAAAATACCGGAGATAGCAGTAGATTAGGCAAGGTAAAAGTTTACAACTTGCAAACTCGGATTTTTTTTAACGACCCGTTTGATGATTTCATGTTTAGTTATGTCCCTAATTTCCAAGAAAAAAAATCTCAAAATAAGAACTTAACCAAACACGATCAATACTTTGCCACCGCTTCTATTAAGGGACAATGGTATACGTTGAATGGCTTGAACAAAACCTTAATTCCGGGCAATTGGGACAGATGTAAATACAAAACAAAGGATTTACTTGAAGTCACAAAAGACAATAAAATGGGCATAATGAAAACCAATGGAGCGTTTATTTTGAAACCAATTTATCATTCCATTACGGATTTTCCTTCAAAAATATACAACCATTATATTGTAAAACTTGAACATCACGACTCCGCTAAATCTGCCTTATTCAACAACAAAGGAAAACAGTTAACGCCATTTGAATTTGATGACTTTAAGCCATTCTCTTTCCATGACAATATTACTGTTGCTCTGGCAAAAAAAGACAACCGAGTAGGATTAATTGATGTTACAGGTAAAAAAATTGTGGACTGCAAATATGAGAAGATAGATATTCTCAATTCCTCAATAACCTATTCACTTTTTGTATATTCACAAAATGGGAAACAAGGCTTGTTCGATTCAAAAGGTTTAGAAATATTGCCCTCGATTTATGATTATATCTCAATGTCGGAAAATGATGAAATAAAATTAGGAAAAGACAATCTATATGGGATGTGCAATAAAAAAGGCGAAATCTTCATTCCACTTGAATACAGTGATCCATTTTATTTTTACAACGGCAAAGCGAGTGTCAAAAAAGGGTCTGAAAATTTCTACATCAATAAAAAGAATAAACGGATACCGATTTTTTAAGGCTTCGCCGTAAATAAATTTTGTCAATTATGGTATTGCCGTAATTTTATTTTATTTAAGCGTTTTATGTTCCATTACTTTTGAAACATGGTAAAAATCAAACCCTTTGCAATTGCTACATTCAGCATGTGTTTGTCTTTGTTAATCAGCTGTAATAAAGAGGAAAACACTAACAACACAACCAAAAATTTAGACAGCGTTGGTTGTTCTTCTTATACCACTTACAAAGGAAATTCACTAAATGATCTACAAATTGATGAAAAAACAAATTTAACATACAATGATAAAGGCAAACTCGTATTAAAAACAACAGAAATGTATGAAAACAACATTGTGAGAGCAACCTTTTACAGTGAATACTCGTATTTAACCAATCTGGTTAAAGAAAAAACCTACCTTAATTATCAAGGAACAATACTAAATTCTGAAATCATTTTTTATGGGTTAAACAGCAAAAATCTCTTGACATTCGATAGTTCAATTGACCAAACCAACCCTTCAAATGTTCGCGTAACAAGAAGAATGTATGACAATAATAACCATACCATTTTCTTTTACTTAAATGACACTGCCAACGACGGCACAAAATACACTTGGAGCAATCATAATTTAATCAATGAATATTTAGTTGGGGGTGGCCCAAATCCCCTGTTCCTAATCATGTCGCACACTTACGGCAACAAAAAGAACACCATCAATTTAGGTGATTTCTGGAATAACGGTATGAACAGCTACAATCTGCCCGAGAAATCCGTTGAACCCAATTATGAATATAACTACACTTACAAAATTGAAAGTGATGGCTTTGTAAGCGAAAAAATCACAGCCGTTTCAAGTCCTGGGGGTTCTCCTTACCGTTACGAAAAAGTAGTTTACACCCGATAATTCAACGAATCTTCTTTCGTGTTATTAGGAGTGTTTCGATATCTTATATTGTGTTATTTTACTTTTGTCAATAGCAATAAAAAGAAAATCAAATCCGTTTTTGTCTAACCCAAGGATCAAAATCACAATTCAAATGACAATTTTTAAGGGCTTGCCTTAAAAATTTAATAACCATTACGGGTTTGTCATAAAAATAATAACATCTCATTGATTCTATACCTACTATTTTTGTGTTTATATGAAATTCAAATCCATTGTAATAGTATTGTCTGCCCTAATTCTCATTTCATTTGAAAGCTGTTCAAAAGAAGAAACAAGCACCAATCAAACTCCAACCGACCCATTCTTGGTTAAAACCATGACAGTTTACTCAGGCACAAGCTTGGATCAACTTGAACTTGATGAAAAAACCGTCTTTCAATACAACGGACAAAACCAAATCATTTCGCGAAAATTATCGGCTTATCAAAATTCTTATGTGGTTGGAACTAAAACATCTACATTTTCATATTCCCAAAACATGGTAAAGGAAAAATACTCTGCTGAATCAATTGGAAACAATGGAATTTTATTAGACTTTTACTATTATCTCAATTCTCTCAATCGTGTTGTAAAAGATAGTACGGTTGACCTTGTTAGAGGATATGCAAGTGTATACATATATACATACAACAGCAACAATCAACGCATTTATAGTTATGTTGGTGATACTACAAGCGGGTGTAGCATTTTCGAATGGACTGGAGATAACCTAACCAAGGAATTCTCCAAATACGGCACAATGCCTAGAATGTTGAATGTAAGTTATACTTATGGAAATTTGAAAAACCTCAATAAAACAGGTGAATTCTGGTTTGACGGTGAAAAAAGTTACAACCTTCCAGAAAAGTCTGTTGAACAAAATTATGAGTATGCATATTCATACAAAATTGAAAGTGATGGCTTTGTAAGCGAAAAAATCACAACCATTTCAAACATTGGGGGATCGCCTTACCGCTTCGAAAAAACCGTTTACACACGCTAAACGTTTACACTGTGTAAAAACGGAAGATTTTTCCTCTACAACCTTCACTGCAACTGCAAAATCATTATTTTTGCTTTTCGCCTATGCAAAAACAACCTTTTCTTATACTTTTATTTCTTTTCTTTTGGGGGACATTATTCGCGCAGCAATCGAATAAATTCCAAGCCATTTTAATTGTTGGACATCAACAAGATGCCACACAAAACGCCATCAATAAAATGGATGATATTGCAAAAACTTTTCAGGAAAACGGAGTTTTGGTGCATAAATTTTACGACAATAAAGCCAATTGGAATGAGATTATTACTGTTGCAAAAAATTGCAACTTTTTGGTTTACTCCGGTCACGGCAGCAACATGGGTGTTAATGGGAATGTTGGTGGACTGTGTTTAAACACAATGGTTTCAACGTTGGAATTGATTAAAAAGCTCAAACTTAAACCCCATTCATTGGTTTTGTTTCAATCTGTTTGCTATGGTGCTGGAACTTCGGCCGGCGATGAAGGTGATATAGGCGTTGAGGTTGCTAAAAAACGTGTAACCAATTATTCCTATCCCTTTTTCAATACCGGGGCTGAGGGATATTATGCCGATAACTATCAAAACGGGGTTAGTAATTTCCTTAAATTGTTTTTCAAAGGGGCAACCCTAAAAGAAGCCTATACCAAATCTGCCTCTAAATGGTCAACCATAGAATGTGATGAAGATTTTCCGAATTACCCAGGAAAATTCATCAGCGTTGCAAGCGGTTCTGGTGGCGGTGTTGTTACAAGAACAACTTATGTAGATGGGGTAAAAAAGGTTGAAACCTACACCAGCGAAAAAGATTATCCCATGGCCGCTGCGGGAAATGCAACTTTATCAATTGGCAACATGAAATAATTGAGCAAGATTTTACGAAAAATGCTTAGAAACAATGTGCATTTTCTCTTTCTCCAAAAACTTAATGTAAGCATCCATTATTGGGGTGATTTTTTTCCCCGATGGCCAAACCAGCTTCCAATTGCTCACAATTGGCAGTTCTTTGATATGAATGATCTCAAGCTGACCTAAATACAATTCGTTTTTTATTCCAATTAACGGCATAATGGAATATCCTAATCCTGCAATAATTGCTTGTTTCACCGCTTCGTTAGATGTCAATTCTAACTTTTGATTTACAATCAACTTATGTTCCGAAATAAATTCTTCCATCACATACCGTGTGGCTGAACCTTGTTCACGATATATCAATGGCACCCTTTCTAAAAATTTAGGTGTTCCTTTTTCCCAAAGTTTAGATTTTATGGAGGGACTACCCACCAGTACCAATTGATTTTCCAGCAAATCTATATTCTCTAACCTCAAGGTGTCAATTCCGAGAGAAATTAAACCAAAATCAACCTCATTGCGCTCCAAACTCTCTGCAACTTTTTGTCGATTAGTTACATCCAAAATCAAATTGATACCAGGATTTTGTTTAAGAAATTCACTCAAAAAGTAGGGAAATACATATTTACCAGTAGATACGGTTGACACTTTTAATTTGCCTGTGAGCTTCCCTTTAAACGACATCAATTTATCTTGAATACCATGAGCTTCATCTAAAATTTTCTCTGCGGCTTCGGCAATTTCCATCCCAAAGTCGGTAATGTATATTCTCTTGTTAACCGTTTCAGTTAAAGGGATTTCGAACTGTTTCTGAAAATTTTTCAGCTGTATGGAAACAGCAGGCTGGGTCAAATGCAACTCGTCTGCGGCCTTTGTGATACTCTTAGTTTGAGATAGTTTATGGAAGATTTTCAATTGATTGAGCGTATAGTTCATAACGATTCATTATATCTACAATTACAAAGATATATTATTATTTATAAATATGAAATTTCACATTTGCACTCAAGTAAACTAACATCAACGCTTATGACAAAAAACTACAAATCAACAATCAATTTAAAAAACATCTTACTGACCTTAGTTGGGGGATTGTTTTTTAATGTTGCCCAACTGAGCGGACAGATTTCTGGAACCGTTACTGTTGGAACTGGTGGAACTTACACTACATGGGAATCTTTGGCTACTGCAATTTCCGGCTCAGGAATTGGAGCCGGCGGATTGAACGTCAATGTAATTTCAAATTTAACTTCAACCAACATGGTGAGTTTTTCTCAAAACGCCACCAATCCAACAACCTCTAACAAACTCATTAAGATCAATGGAAATGGATTTACATTTTTCAACTCTAATGCCAGCGCTGCTTTTGATTTCAATGGCATGGATTATGTGACATTGGAAAACTTGACAATCGACAAAACCGGCACATCAGCGGCTCAATCGGTTATAATACTTAGAGCCGGTGCAGATTACAACACCATTCAAAAATGCACGCTGCAATATTCGGCGGTATCAACAGGGTCTACAGCGGGGGGCGCATACATTGCATTCTCCAATTCAACCACCTCTGTTTCAACAAATAACACAACCATGCACAATGGAAGTTACAATACCATCACTGAAAACTTGATGAGAACTACAAATTCTGGTGCACCTGGTCCTACTTTCGGAATCACTGTTCGCGGTGGAACATCCATTTATACCACCACTCCATCTAACAATACCATTTCAAACAACCGCATCCAAAATTTCTTTTTCTATGGTATTTACATGTATTACACCAATGGTGATCAATTTTTAAACAATGATATTTCTAGAGACAATGCAAGTAGCAATACGGCAAACACTTCAATATGGATGGCTCATGCTTACTTCACTTACGGAACAAATAGGGCAACCAAAATAGATGGAAACAATTTTCACGACTTACCTTTCAAAGGAGCAACTGCCGGCTCTTCGGGGGTAGTATATGGATTTTACGGATACTACAATTATGGAAATTCTAGCAATTATTTCTCATTATCTAATAATACCTTCCAAAACATTGTTTGTGGAACTACCAATTACACTACATACATGTGGTATAATTACTGGGTTAACATGAGTGGAAATAAGGTAATCAACTGGAGATCGTTAGGAACCGGAGCTCACTATGGTTTCTACACTTATTACACCTACAACGATTTTATTTTCAACAACAATACTTACAGAAACAATTTCACGAAGGCACTAACCTATATGTCTTATCACTATTTCCCAACAGTTATTACAGCTAAAGGAAATAAATTCAACGCAAACACAACCGCAGACGGTGCAACCTCTACATCTTATGGTTTATTTATTTACAAGTCTAATTCAACTGCTTTTGTTGATGATATCAGTGAGAACTTTATTGATAGCAACAACATTGGGGCTACGGGCTATTTAACCTATTTGTATTACATCAATGGCCGTGTAAACCGCAACCAAATTTCAGCAAATCGTTGGTTTAATGCAAATAACACCTCGGCTTCTGGTTATTTGTATGCCATGTTTACGCCATACTTTTTGAACATGCAATGCAACAACAACCTAATTGTGAACAACGTAGGTAAATCAGGTATTTTCGGCTATTATGGATATTCATATGTTTCAGGAGCATTAAAAGCTGAATTGCGCCAAAACACCATACAAATTGACGCCGCATCTTCAGGAACTACTTTCTATTATTCTTACGGGTTATATTTTTACCCCTACTATCACACAGAATGCGATGTTGCAGGAAACATTATAGACATTCAAAATTGTTATTATGCTTACCCTGCCTACACATACAATATAAACGGAGTTTCTGCATACAAAAGATGGGATTACAACTCTTATTTTGTGAGAAATGTATCTTTCCAAACCTGGTATAGTAATTCTGGAAATGCCTCAGATTTTTCAGCATGGAAATCTCAAGGATTTGCTGGAAACAATGAAATCTTTGTAAATCCTGAATGGGAAAATGCGTCGATTAACAACTTCAGATCTAAAGCTTTCGAAAACCAGAATAATGTTCCACAAGTGGCATCATTGTGGCCAGTTTCACCTAGCACAAACAATTTGGATTTCACTGGCGCAAGTAGAAATCCAATGCGATCAGATAGAGGTGCTATTGAAAGCGTAATGAACATTACTGCGGTAAAAACCGACTACTCTGTAAATAGTGTAATTTGCTCAGGCACTGAATTACCAGCAAACATTTACATAAAAAACATATACACAGATACTGTTTATGGCTTCAATGTAGCCTATAGTGTTAACAATGGTCCTAAAACCACGCAATTGGTGACTACCAAAATTTTACCCGAGGCAACAGAAAAAATTGACTTTAAACTTCCAATTAAAAAGAACCGTGTAGGAACCACAACCATACAAATTTTCTTGGATGCAAATGACGATAATTTAATTGACGACACGCTTACATTTAGAACAAACGTACTTCCTGCTCCAGGAGGAAGCACCATGGCATCTTCTAGTAAGGCCACCAAAGCGCTGTACCAGCCTACAAAACTAAACGACGTTACAGTGATTAACCAACCTGTAATTTATGATTTCTCAGCTCCAAGAGCGTTTAACAACAGTGAATACGACGCTTCTACTGGTGCATCTACGGGTTGGCAAGCTTCCGTAATGGCTTATACAAAAAGTAAACGGAGCATTTCTGGTGCTTCTTTTACCTCGCCAAATAGCTCAACCAACTTGGAAGCTCAATTTGTAAGCTCTGATTCTACATTGGAAGACTCTACCATAACCCTGGCTGTAAAATTCGTCAATAACGCTACAGGTTGCGACACAGTAATTACCCGAAACATCTTGATTTATCCTTCCATCAAACCAAATTTCATCATCCCTTCGAAAATTTGCGATGGCGACAATGTTCTTTTCGAAAACCGTTCTACCGTGCGCTCTGGATCTATGGAATTCCATTGGGAGTTTGGCACAACTAGCAGTGCCGATACGTCAAACGCACCCGAACCGGTTTTTGAATTCCCTAAAAAAGGAACTTATAATGTAAAGCTCATTGCTAAAACATTGCCTTATGGCTTTGCTTTCGCAAAAACTATTTCTGTAGTTGTAAATGAAATTCCATCCATTAAATTCACAAAAGTGAACGCTTGTGAAGGACAAAAAATCAACATACAAAACAACACAACTCCATCGAATGCACAGGTTACATGGAACTTCGGCGATGGATCACAATCATCAGCTTGGGCACCTAGTATTCAATATAAAAAAGCAGGAACTTATTTTGTAACACTCACCGCAAGCTTAAATGGGTGCAACGCTGTGGCTTCCCAAAGGGTTTATCAATTTGAACGTCCAAAATCCAATTTTGTGTTGAAAGCTGGAATTTGCGACAATGAGCAATTTCAATTTGAAAACCTCTCTTTCATAGGCAATGGTTTAGTGGGAAGCTACTGGGATTTTAATGACAATGGCACTGTGTCTACCGAAAGAAATCCTAATCATCGTTTCATTTCTGCTGGAACGAAAAATGTTCAGTTGGTTTCGGTTTCCGAATTTGGTTGTGCCGACACTTTCTTTAAAAAAATTACGGTTAAAGAAAGTCCAAAAGTATCGTTTATCAATACTGCTTTATGCTCCGTGAAACCAACCAACTTTACAAACACTACACCATCAGTCAATGGTACAGTAGCCAAATACAGTTGGAACTTTGGAGATGGAAAAACATCTTCTGAAGAATCACCATTACACAATTGGAACGCAAATCTTGGTCCTAAGAAAATCACACTAACAATTGAATTAGATAATGGTTGTAAAGAAACAACTTTCAAAAACTTAGTGGTAAAAACCCAACCTAAACCAACTTTCTCTGCTCAAGATGTTTGTGCAGGCGATCCAGTAGTTTTTGTAAATAACACCACTTGGGCACAAGGTGAAATTTCTTACAAATGGGATTTCGGAGATGGCACTGGATCAACCAATTCTGACCCAGTAAAACAATACAACACTTCGGTTACCCTAACCCCGAATGTTACTCTTTATGCCTACATCAAAGATGGTTGCGCCGATTCTATTACTCAACAAATTGTAATCAACGAAGCACCTAAAACTTGTGACTTCTTGGTTGAACCAGATTACTCAAATTCATTCTATGGCCTACAAGTTCAACCAATGAACAATAACGGTATTGTGGGTGGCCAAAATCAAGTTGAATATTTGTGGGTGGTGGATCGCGTTGGAAACAAAAAAGCTACCGGAACCGACGCCAAGGCTTCGTTCAGTGTGCAAAATGATGGTTCATACAAAATTACCATGAGAGCCAAAATGACTCAAACAGGTTGCGAATGTATCAAAACCAAAACTTTTGTACTCAACAGGGCAAACAACAAAAAAATTGATCGATTAAGTCCAACTTTTAAACCAAATCCATCAAACGGCGTTTTGTATTTGGAGGGACTTTTACCAGACAACCAAAATGCAGATATCAAATTGTACAATGTAGCTGGTCAAATTATTTGGGAAGGCTCAGTAGTTGCAACAGAAAATATTGCATTAAACTTCAACAACATTGCTGATGGAATTTATACCATTGCAGTGTCTCACAATCAACAAATATTTACTGAAAGGATTGTTATCACGAACCAGTAAGTTTTCATCATACTTTTACAGTTGTCAAAAAATGGAGTTGCAAATGCAACTCCATTTTTTTATATCGCTGCCATCAAAAATACTTTTACGGCTTTCCGCAACTCAAAAATTACGATTTTACGGGAAATCCTTAAACCCGAAATCCCACCCCCTACTTTCATTCATTTAAATTTGTTAAATTTAATGAAAAACTACAAACTAATTCTAACGGCTTTCATATCCCTCGTGATTTTTTCTTGCGAAAAATAAAGCACCAACAATACGAATATCAATTCAACCCCAAGAATTGTGCTAAACGACTCCCAAATATTGTATCAATATTCCGCAGAGTCGAGCATCGACCTTACAACCAAAGCCGATTCAACCGGCAAAATAATAGGATATTACAAAGTAATTTACAAATAAAACTTAATACAATCATGATTCAAAAGAAAAGGGCCCGCATGCGGGCCCTTTTCTTTATTTCAAACCAAACCTATTGTTATTTCAAATCATAACGATCTAATTCCATTACTTTTACCCATGCATTCACAAAATCTTTAACAAATTTCTCTTTTGCATCATCACTTGCATAAACTTCTGCCAAAGCACGTAACTCCGAGTTAGATCCGAAAATCAAATCTGCTCTACTAGCTGTCCATTTAACAGCACCTGTTTTTCTGTCTTTACCTTCGAAAACTTCTTTTTTGTCATCAATTGCGCTCCAAGACGTATTGATATCCAACAAATTCACAAAGTATTCATTCGATAATGTGCCAATGTTGTTGCTCAACAAACCATGTTTTGAACCATCATAATTGGCACCCAACATTCTCATTCCACCCACCAAAACGGTCATTTCTGGCGCAGTTAAATTCAACATTTGCGCTTTATCAACCAACAATGCTTCTGTTGGCAAGGTATATTGCGATTTTGTATAGTTTCTAAATCCATCGGCCATTGGCTCTAACACTTCCATAGACTTAACATCTGTTTGTTCTTGAGTTGCATCTACTCTACCAGCTGAGAATTTAACAGCTACCGGATATCCCGCTTTCTTTGCTGCTTCTTCAACGGCAACAGTACCACCCAATACAATCAAATCAGCCATCGAAACTTTTTTATCTTTGCTTGCCGCATTGAATTTTGTTTGAATCTCTTTCAATTTTGCCAAAACCTTTTTCAATTGATTCGGATTGTTCACAGCCCATCTTACTTGTGGTTCCAATTGAATTCTTGCACCGTTTGCACCACCTTTAAAATCTGTTCCACGGAAAGTAGACGCTGAAGCCCAAGCTGTAGATGCCAATTCGCTCATGCTTAAGCCAGATGCCAAAATTTGTGATTTCAAACTTTGAATATCTCCAGATTCAATCATTTTATAGTTCGCCACAGGCAATGGATCTTGCCAAATAAAGTCTTCTTTGGGAACCTCTGGACCAATGTGCAATGATTTGGGACCCATGTCTCTATGAGTTAATTTATACCAAGCTTTTGCAAATGCTTTTGTAAATTCCTCAGGATTGTCTGCAAAACGACGAGAAATCTTTTCATATACAGGATCAAATCTTAACGACAAATCCGTGGTTAACATCGTTGGTGCATGCTTTTTAGTAGAATCAAAAGCATCAGGCACCATCACTTTTGAATCAACAGCCACCCATTGATGTGCACCTGCTGGACTCTTTGTTAATTTCCATTCAGTAGCAAACAAACTCTTGAAAAATCCTTGGCTCCATTTGGTTGGTGTAGTTGTCCAAGTAACTTCTAAGCCAGAGGTAATAGCATCAGCTCCTTTTCCTGATTTATAAGAACTTTTCCATCCAAATCCTTGCTCTTCAATTGGTGCTGCCTCTGGTTCTGGTCCTACATGAGAAGCAGGTCCCGCGCCATGTGTCTTTCCGAAAGTATGTCCACCTGCAATTAAAGCTACAGTTTCTTCGTCATTCATACCCATTCTTCCAAAAGTTTCACGGATGTCTTTGGCTGCCAAGATTGGATCAGGGTTACCATTTGGACCTTCCGGATTCACGTAAATCAATCCCATCTGCACTGCCGCCAATGGATTTTCAAGTTTACGTCCCTCAGAATATCTTTTATCTTCTAAAAACTTAGTTTCAGAACCCCAATACACATTGCTCTCTGGTTCCCAAACATCTACCCTACCCGCACTGAATCCAATTGTAGGAAAACCCATAGATTCCATGGCCACATTTCCTGTTAAAACCATCAAATCTGCCCAAGAAATTTTGGCACCATATTTCTGCTTAATTGGCCACAACAATCTGCGCGCCTTGTCTAAGTTTCCATTATCAGGCCAGCTATTCAAAGGGGCAAAACGTTGTTGTCCATCTCTTGAACCACCTCTTCCATCACCGGTTCTGTAAGTTCCCGCACTGTGCCAAGCCATACGAATAAACAAAGGTCCATAGTGACCATAATCTGCTGGCCACCAGTCTTGTGACTGTGTCATCAATTTTTTCAAATCCGACTTTAATGCTGCATAATCTAAAGTAGCAAATGCCTTTCTATAATCAAATCCAGGTCCCATAGGGTCGCTCAAATTTGAATTTTGGCGCAATACACTCAAATCCAACTGATTTGGCCACCAATCTCTATTCGTTGGTCCTTTTTTGGGGGACATTTCTGCCGTTGGTGCTGGTTTTGCAGCTTCCACATCTGGAGCCGCCGAAGAATGAAACGGACATTTACCTTTTGGTTTTACCTCCGCATTAGGTTGTGCATTCAACTTAAACAAGCTGAGCATCATTGCAACAATAATCGCTTTTTTCATATAGTATGTGGTTGTTGTTTGATATGTCAAAATTACTCGCGTAATTTGTTTCACAAAAACTATATTTTCTATATTATTATTGACAAAATCGATGAATATTCACCAATTCCATTACATACAAACACTTGCAGAAGTAAGGCATTTTGAAACAGCTGCCGAAAAATGCCACATCACACAATCTACACTTAGTACCATGATTTCTAAATTCGAAGATGAGATTGGAGTGAAAATATTTGATCGCAAGAAAAAACCCGTTGAGATCACTGCCGAAGGGCAAATCTTACTCGAGCAATTGAAAAAAATCAACAAAGAAATTGAACAACTATCTGAAATTTCAAAAGAAATAAAAGGCGAAATAAAGGGTGATTTAACTATTGCCGTTATCCCTACCATTGCGCCGAGTTTACTGCCCTTATTTATCACAAAATTTGCTAAAAAATTCCCCGAATTAAACATCGACATAGTGGAGCAGCCAACTGCAGAAATCATGAAACGACTCAAATCTCGCGACTTGGACATTGGCATATTGTCGATACCACTTAACGATCCTTACATCAAAGAATTACATTGTTATGACGAGCCATTTGTATTTTTCGACACCAATTCAAACCATCAAAAAGACGTTGACGCCAATCAGTTGGATGTATCAAATTTGTGTTTGTTAGATGAGGGACATTGCATGCGCGCACAGATACTAGAGCTTTGCAAGATGAATCAAAAACGCTTAAATCATACACACAATTTCAAATACAACGCAGGATCTATAGACAGCCTCATGAAATTTGTAAAAGCCAACAACGGTTCTACACTACTGCCCTTATTATCAACCTTTGATTTAGCACCAAACGAAAAAAAACACATTCAACATTTCAATGATCCTCAACCTTTTAGATCTATAGGATTGGCTGTACACCGACATTTTGTAAAAAACAAAATACTCGACCTTCTAAAAATAGAAATCCAAGAAAACATCAAACCTTTTATACCACAAATGCAATTAACGGGCTCTATGTTGAACCCATTATAAAAAACAAAACCCGCTATCGCGGGTTTTGTTTATATCTAAAAAATAAAATCAAATTATTTTATCAAGGTAACTATCCCAATTTTGGTTTCGTTATCGGCATACACCACAACTTGAGACAATACTGAGTCTTTATAGCCATTAGATGGGTTAAATTTGATGTTATAAACTCCTGGTACAAGTCCAGTAATTTTAAATTTACCATCATCTTCAGGTTTTGCATAGGCAGTATCTTTGTCATTGTAGGCCATTGGAAGTGCCATGGCTTCTTTTGGTGCTACTTGACCTTCAATTTTACCACAATTCTTTTCACTATATGAATGCACTACAGGTTTCAAGCAGTATTTTCCATTGTCTTCTTTAATTGATGAAGCCAAATCAAAATCCAATTGAATTTTAGAATGATTGGTATTGATTTTGTCTAGATGTTCATTTTTAATAATCACATAGACATAAGGTTTACCTGAGCAAATATCCAAAGGCAACTGGGTTAATCCTTTATCTTTAGACACCTTAGAACCATTACCCAAAGTAACCCTCACTTTATGAATTCTACCTTTCGGCAAAGTTCCAGTGGCAAGAACAGTGTCCAGGCCATTTCTAAATTTCAATAAATCATACAAACCTGGGGTAAATCCTATTGAAATCCATTTACCAAACTTATCAGCTTTTTTGTCTTTGTCATCATCATCTGAATCATCTTTATAATGATCATCAGACATTCCTTCTTGAGTGGATGTATCCACTTTCACCTCCACCACGGCAATATCCAACCAAACGTTTGTCAAGTCTTTAACAGGGTTATCATTCATCATGATAGTGAGTTGTTGAGTTCCAGAATCTGAAACGGGATTATCTTTTGAACATCCAGACACAAGATAACCTACAACAAACAATCCAAGTGCTGCTGCGAACACAGATTGTTTAAACTTTGGTAAAATTAAACTTTTCATAACAATGATAATTTTTCTTACAGAATCACAAATGCCGTGCCAAACTAAAAAAAACTAAAACAATTCTATATAATGAGATTATAAAATTGAACCAATAAAATTGTGTATTTTTGCACGAACAAACATGTTCAGACTTTCAATATTCATTCTCTTTTTTACCTTATTCAGCTCCAAATCTATCGCTCAGGTTAGCATTGGAAATAGTGCGCCAAACGCATCTGCCATGTTAGAAGTCAATTCCAGTTCTAAAGGTTTTTTGCCTCCCCGGGTTGCACTCAGCAGCATTAACGACGTTTCTACCATTGCATCACCGGCCACTGGATTATTGGTCATCAATACTGCAACCGCAGGCACCGCCCCGAACAACGTATTCCCCGGATATTACTATTACGACGGTTCAAAATGGCAACACATTTTCAATCCAAGCACCACCTTCATTAAAAAATCAATTTTGGTTAATTCGGGTGCCCCATCTACAGTTATCAATGGCCCCAATACCGTATCTGCATGGTCAGGATCATACACTTCTTCTGGAGGGACCGTTGAAATCAGGGCAAATTTCACCGCTTACAATGGAAGCACAACTTCCTACACCACATTCAAATTATTGAGAGATGGCACTGAGATTGACAACGTTACTTACTTCTTCAATTCATTTAATGTGCATTGTACGATGCCAGATTTATATGCTATAATTCCCAATGAATCCGGATCTCATACTTACGCCATTCAAATTGGCTCAAACACCACTATTGACTATTACGATGTTGCCACAATATCGGTAACAGAAACCAAATTCAATTAACATGAAAAATTTCACAATTCTGCTCACCCTTTGTTTTTTCTTCTCATCCAAAACCTCAGCACAAGTTGGTATTGGAACTACAACACCATCTTCATCGGCACAATTGGAAGTAGCTTCAAGTTCTAAGGGATTTTTACCCCCAAGAGTTGCACTCTCTAGCATCAATGACGCATCTACAATTAGCTCACCTGCATCAGGACTTACCATATATAATACAGCTACTGCAGGAACTTCACCAAATGATGTTACCCCCGGATATTACTATTACAACGGAACCAATTGGCAGCGACTCCTTAATCCCTCAGGAATTATTTTCAAAAAATCAATCCTTATTAATTCAGCATCACCAACATCAAGCATTTCCGGGCAATCTACCATTAGTGCATGGTCAGGAAGCTACACTGCTTCAGGTGGCACGGTTGAAGTAAGGGCAAATTTCACAGCATGGACTACATCTGGACCAGCCTTAAAAACATTTAAATTATTGAGAGATGGTACAGAAGTTGACAATACCAGCTTCTATTTCAACCAAAATAGTGTGCACACCACAATGCCGGAATTGGTTGCAATCATCAACAATGAATCTGGATCACACACTTATGCTGTACAAATTGGTTCAGGAACAATTGTAGACACAGGAGACAATTGCACCATCGTTGTTTACGAAACAAAAATTCAATAATTACAATTTCCAACCTATAGTCACCGCATAATATGCAGGGTAAACCACCCCTGGTCCATTGTTGTAAAAATGTAAGCCACCCACCAATTGTGCAGTGAAATGCGGGGTTAGTTTATTGAGATTGATATCTATACCAGTTTCAACCGACGACATAATTCCCCATTGAGGCAAATCTTGAAACAAATCGGCATCTTCCCCGAATCTAACTGCAACAACACCTGCATTTAATCGAATGAGAGGTCTAATAACCTTATTTATTCTATACAACTTGGTTGCTACAAGCTCTGTTTCCCAGGTTGTTAAAGCATTTGAATTAAAGGCTGATCCCAACAATGTAGTTCCAACATTTAAACCATAATATACGCTTCCATTCTTAGAAAAGGGTGATTTCATTTGTGCTTGAATTCCATTTACATAATAAAATCCGGCATATTTCTTCATCCTCAATCCTACTTGAAAACGATTTTCATTCTTATCCGTTTGTGCATTTAGCGAGTTGCATAAAATGCAAAAAATAAAAAGCATTTTTTTCATGGCATTATCAAAGATTTCATTTCAGAGAACACACGTTGTTGATTGGAAACATCTTCAGACTTCACTGTATTTCTTGCTCTAAGTCTCGTAAACACATGTAAATCTGAGGATACAATTTGCACAGTTATTGGATTTCCATCAGCTCGTTTCAATCCTTTCTTCAACAAAACTGCACTTAGAGGGTCAGCTGTACCGTCTTTTACAGACTTATAAACCACCAAATTGGTATTTTGGGGCAATACCATACCATCTTCTAATTCTGCTCTAGCTGTACGTGTAATTTCATCCAATTGCTCCAATGCTTGATAAGGTCTGTATTTATACCAAAACCCATCTTCTCCAGATTCCATTGGCGTTTCAACATAATCTAATGCAGGGCCAATGGCAGGAACCAACGACAAGGTTTTAGTAGTTGGAATCACCACTGGATCAATGAAAACAATGGTCATTTTATTTTGAGGGACAATTTGTCCTGAGTGAATGGCATCCAACAATAGCGGACAACCAGTTGAGGAAGCGGCAAAATGGATGTTTTTGTAGCCCAAATTCACCAATTTATGATATTCCTCAAGTATTGGTTGTTGCCAATTTCTCCAGGTTCCATTTCTAAAATCAAGGTAATCACGACCATGCGACCCCAATAAAACTTGTGATGTGAAAAATTCATTTTGTTTTTTGGCAAAATCCCTAAACTCACTCCATTCAAATGTAGTTGCCGAAAATCCGTGAATTAATATGTAAACAGGTTTTTCCAAATCGGCAACACTTGGAGATTGAATAGCCGCCGACAATAAAAACAACTGCGGGTGAGTTAAACTGCTGTCGTTGATTAATTTACCATCCAAATCAACACTATCATTGATTGGAGGCATGGTTCCTTCTTTGGAGCAACCCATCATAAATATACTGGTTGACATAACAGAAAACAGTAGTATCGCGATTCGGGATGAATTCAACATCTCTCAAAGATAGCAATAAATCAAAACTCTATTTCATGAAACCTTTCATATTAAAAATTTTATGATTAGAATTGAACAAAAAAGCTTTGAAAAAAATATTATTTGCACTTTTCATAAACTTTATGGGAATATTATTTGCAAATGCCGCAAACGATATTCCGCCAGCCAACGGGTACATGCATGATTTTGCAGGAAAACTTTCACAAGAGCAGGTTGACTCAATGAACAGCATGCTGAAAATGTATTTCTTGAGAACCAAAGCAAAAATTGCAGTGGTTATTGAACAAGATTCTGATGATGAACCATTCGACAGATCTTTGAATTTCGCTAGAACTTGGCGCGTTGGAACAAAAGACTCAAATAACGGATTGGTATTTTACATAAACGTAAACAAAAGAAAGGCTTTTATACAAGTTGCGAACAAACGACAAGGCAAATTAAACGATGGTAAAGTTGGTGAAATTCTCAGGTCATATTGGGTGCCTTCTGCCAAGGAAGATCAATATTACCAAGGTATTTATAGAACGGTATTTGCTTTAATGTGCGAAATTGAAGGTAAAAACCCTCCCCCAATTGATATGACGGTAAAAATCAACCAAAATACAGTTTCCTCAGACTGGGAAATTCCTTTTATTGTGCTTCTTATTTTACTTATTGTAATAGCTGTTCAAATTTATTCTCTCAAATTCGATATCAAATGTGCTCAGAAATTAACCATGGTTGAGAAAGGAGATCTTATTATATGAGCTTCTCAGTAATGATGTTAATCGGTGAAATCCTTAGTATTGTGATTATGGGATTTTGGGCAACTAGCCTTAGAAAAAAGAACAAAGCCCGATTTATCAGACTCAACCTTCATAACGCAAAAAACCTAAAAGAAAAAGACATCCATCTTTATGCAATTAACAACATGTTGAGATTGGATGAAAATGACCCAGCGTTAATGGCTGAGGCTCAAAAAGAAATGCTAAAAACACTTGGAATTGACTTAGAAGCAATGCAGCTTGAAGCCAATCGTGTCAAACTAGAACAAGAAGCCTACGACAATGACCCAAATATTAGCGAGGAGGAACGTCTTGACAGAAAACGGGCAAGATTAGAAGAACGCGAACGCAAATTAGAAGATAGAGAAAGAAGATCTAGAACAGAAAATAACGATACTTCATCAAATTCAAGCAGTGAATCTGATTCAAGTTCCGGTGATGGCGGTGGATTTGACGGAGGCGGCGCGGGAGCTAGTTGGTAAGAATATCATCACAAATTTTTAATATTTACTTTATAGTGGTAATTTTACTGAGTGAATAAATCAAACATTCTCTCTGCCCTATTTTTGAGTGTTATTTTTAATACAAATGCTCAATCCACCCAAACTTTAAAACCCATCAACTTTGAAGAAAATAAAAAAGGAACAATCTTTTTTTACTGGGGATGGAATGAAGAAACCTACACCAATTCAGACATCCATTTTTGGGGAAACAATTACGACTTCACGTTGCTAGATGTTGCTGCAAAAGACAAACAATCTAATTTCGATCCAAACTTATATTTTGGTATTTCAAATATCACCATTCCGCAATACAATTGGAGAGTTGGGTACTATCTTTCTAATAAATATCAAATTTCAGTTGGATTTGACCACATGAAATATGTGATGATCAATGATCAACCTTCCACCATCAATGGGTACATCCACAAGGGAACTGAATTTGACGGTGATTTCCAAAATCAACAGTTCAATATATCTCAAAATTTCCTATTGTTTGAACATACAGATGGATTGAATTATATCAATACAGAAATCAGAAGAGCACATCATCTGTATTCCAACAAGTATATAGCCCTAAACATCAATGGAGGAATTGGCGCAGGAATCTTATTCCCTAAAACCAATGCAACATTGATGCACAATGATAGAAATGACGAATGGCATTTATCTGGTTTTGGCGTTGCGGGAGTTGTATCGGCACAGTTAAAAATCAAGAACCGTTTGTTCATTCAAACAGAATATAAACTTGGCTATATCAACATGCCAGATATTAAAACCACGAGGTTTGCCTCAGATAAGGCCTCTCAGCAATTTGGTTTTTCACAATACAACATTGTTTTTGGGGCAGAATTCCCCCTTATAAAACAATAATTCATCCATTGGAATTGTAAAATACCTAAAAATAGGTATTCCATTATCATTCAAATGATTGTAATTCGCTTCCATGAAAAAAATAATCAACCTCATTTCCTTTGTTGTTCTTATTACTGGAACTATTTTCAAATTAGAATCTTGGCCAGGGGCCAATGTTTTAATTCTTTTAGGCACTTTGGCGCTCATACTTGGAATTATCCTGGTTGGATATTCAGAAAATAAAGAAAAAGGACTCAACACAGTTCAGAATTTCCTAGCTACCTTAACCTTATTGGCTGTTACTATTGGCAGTGCATTTAAATTTATGCATTGGCCAGGAGGAAATATCATGATGGTATTGGCCGCATTATTATGTTTGGCAATTGTATTAAATTCTTTGCAAGACAGCGAATTTATTCAGAAATTATCTTCACAATTTATTATTACTTTGCTCATGGTTACCTTTTTGGCCACTGCTTTGGGAACAAAATACAGCACCAAGCATTCAGAGAGCAAGGCAAAATGCAACAATTGTGAAACCAACAAAGATTCAACCGATCATTCAAAAACAGCAATTGACACAACCAAAAAGTAAATGGTTCATTTACATTTCATAACAAAATGATAGGCAGCAAAAGCTGCCTTTTTTATTTTCTCAAATAATATAAAATCTGAACCTTCAATCCCGCACTCATGGGCATTTGACGATAATCTACATCACCGAATTTCTTGTCAAAATACATCATGCTTTGAAAGGCAAATCCTTTCCATAGCTTTTGAACTCCCATTGTGAAAACCGCATTTTCAAATTTAAACGTTGAAGTACGGATTAAATCCATTTCGTGATTCATGATTATATTCCCAGGCTCTATCCTGGCTTTATAAGTAATATTCTCCTTTGTACGCAGTGAAAAATCAGTCCCTAATCCCACAATAAATGAAAAATCATTTTTCATAGGCATCAAATACGACACCGAAATAGGCACGTGCAAAGCACTATATTTAAATTGAATGTTCTGTATATCTTTGATATGCACACCTGACTTAAATCCTCCGTAGGTTGAAGCAAAACTCACTTTCTCAGCCCTCCAAAAATCTTCAGCATCTTCGTACATCTTACCTT
>JACCEA010516389.1_pt1 | contig 32188 bp, 32 predicted proteins | sample 7449851 | NCBI WGS metagenome assembly JACCEA01 (sample SAMN15323453, study PRJNA562643) | freshwater metagenome | isolation source: river surface water | place: USA:Blue River Watershed | collected 2017-08-18 | reverse complement strand
CAGTTGCAAATGGTGGCATTGAATCTGATCAACAACGCGATGGACGCTGTTGAGGGATTGGCAGGAGAAAAAAATATTTCTATACGCTTATATCAACAAGATAAACGAGTGATTCTTGAGGTCAGTGACAACGGACCGGGTGTGCCGATCGATCGGGTGGCGACTATTTTTGAATTGTTCAATACGACTAAAGAGTTTGGCATGGGGATGGGACTCTGGCTGAGTCGTGCCATTATGGATTCGCACGAGGGGACGATCAGTCTGTTGAAGGGACCTGCAAAAGAGACCTTGTTTCAAGTCTCATTGCCCATCTATTCCTTGGCCTATCAGAACTAATCGCATGGTCTTGTATTTTTTAAATCAGTTCCTTTTTTAAACATTCATTGATGTGGGGTATATGTTGATTCGCTATTCTTTTCTTCGCTCAGCAGCACTCTTTGTTTTGATTCCGGCAATTTCCAGCACTGCATCCGCGCAGTCCAGCGGCAGTGAATCTGATCTGGCGGCCAAGCTCACGAACCCAGTGGCGAATCTGATATCCGTTCCTTTTCAGTTCAACTACGACCGTGGAATCGGCGCTGACGGTAAAGGGTCCTCGACTAGTTACATCTTTCAACCCGTCTTGCCGATTACATTGAATCCACGTTGGAACTATATTGTTCGACCTGTGATTTCAGCTGCCACGCAAAACGATGTCAATGGTTTCAGCGGAACGGGCGTGGGTCCGGCTGTGATCGAAACGTTCTTTTCGCCCAATACGCCAGGACCTTTTATCTGGGGTGTCGGTCCAGTGATATCGACTCCGTCGATGTCAGGAAATAATTTTGGAACGGCTCAAACCGGTGGAGGTGTGAGTGCAGTGGGTCTTTATATGAAAGAGCCCTGGACTTTCGGAATGCTGGCCTATCAAACATGGAGCATGGGTGGCTCGGATGTGGCTGGAACCGCCAATAATACGTACTGGCAACCTTTCGTCTCCTATGTGACCAAGAATGCCTGGACATACACCGTCAATACACAGTCCACCTTTAACTGGGATACACGCCGGGCCCAAAATCCGGTCAATGCGACTGTTTCCAAGCTCGTGATGTTCGATAAGATGCCTGTTTCTTTTTCTCTTGGCGCACGCTATTACCTTTCCAGTGTCCCGGGCGGACCAAGCGGATGGGGCGGACGCGCGAGTGTGACGTTCTTGTTTCCGAAATAAGCTGAACGCTGATTTTTACGGATGATCCGTTCGGATCTTGTCAGTCAGCGCGCGCAGGAGTTTGGCGCTATGAGTTTCTGATTCTTGCTCGATCGTCCGGTAGAGATGGATCACTTCTTTGCCTGTTTCTGTAAGAGCCGTGCCACCTCCCTGCGCGCCGCCTGTCGCCGCCTGTACGACGGGTTCTTTGAAGTAGTGATTCATTTGATCGACCAATAACCATGCCCGTCGATATGACATCCCAAGCTTGCGACCGGCTGCCGAAATTGAGCCTGTCTCGGCGATCGCCTCCAGGATGGCGATTTTGCCGGGTCCGATCGCGATTTCTTCGCCGTACTTGATCCGTAGACGAAATTGCGCCACAACGGTGGTGCGACTCGACGAGTCGTTCAATTCTTGCTTAGTAGATTTTGTTTTTGGCATCTTTCGTTTAGCGCATTTCAAAGAGCTCTTGATGAAAACGACGTGATGCCAAACCTTCTTTGCAAAGTCCTTGCTTGATTGCTTCTCCGAATCCTGTCGATCCACAGAACCAGACTGTGCAGTCATTGATGTTGGAGATGGCTGCCCGGATAATTTCTGCTGTCAGCGGAGGATTTTCGCCACTGATGCTGAGGTGCAGCGGTATGCCAGCCTGGCGGGTGAGTTGTTGGACAAGTTTGATCAGTGCGTGGTCCGAGCTTCGGGCGCTGTAAAAAAGAGCGATGGATGGTGACTGGGGTCCTTGCTCTGTGGTCAGTGCTTCAAGACGAGATAAAAAAGGCGTGATACCGATGCCGCCTGCGATCCATACCTGTGGGCCACTCTCTGAACTGAAATCAAACTTTCCGTAAGGACCTTCGATGGTGACGGCGTCTCCAACTTTGAGTGTGTGACTCAGCGTCCGAGTGTAGTCACCGAGCTGTTTGATCAGAAAAGTCAGTTTGGCGTCATTCTTCCAACTTGAAGACAAGGTGAAGGGGTGATGGCCTTCTTTGGCATCGAAGGTCACAAACGCGAACTGTCCCTCTTTGTGGCCCTCCCAAGGGGAGGTGAGAGTGACTTCAACTTCGGTGACTTTGCCATCCTCGTGGAATTTGAGCTGGCTGATCACTCCCGAGGTTCGGTGGTGTGAGCCAATTTTCTTAAAGAGCGAAATACAGGCTGCGGGCACGCCGGCGATGAGCAAGGCTGCGACAAACAGGCCGATGGGCGAAAGCCAGTCAATCTTTCCAAATAGCGCCAGTGTGTGAAAGGCCAGTATCAGGTAGATGATGGCCAGAATACGATGGGTTTTAAAAAAGTAACGGTAGGGAAATTTTTTCCATAGCGCCAGTACCGCCAAAATCAGGAGCAGGTAAAGCGCCCATTCGCCCAGATCTTTGGCGAGACTCTCGACAGGTTTGAAAAAATTGGGATGTTGAAAAAAATCAATGGTGCCTTTCGGAGTCGCGAAGTCGCCTCGTTCATAGACACCTAATTCAACCAGCCATTTATATTTTTTGCTGAGCCAGTGTGCAAATGCGAACAGCGCGGCTGTGATGCCCAGCCATTTGTGTAAACGGTAATGCTTGTCGAGACCGCCAATCCAGTTTTCGATCAGGCGCAAACGCATCGCGAGGATCACGCCAACGGTCATGGCAAAAAAGGACATGATTCCGGTGTAATACAGCACGGATTTGCGAAGCGCCCAGGGCGTGAGCGTACGCTCGACCTCAGTCAGGCTGATCCAATACAGTGCTGTGCCGAGCGTAATTAAAAAAATGAAAATCCATTTGATTCGCTTCATAGATACCGGAAAGCAGGGTTACTCTGAGCTGAGGTTGTTTTCTTGAATGATACGACCATAGCGGGCACGATCACTTTTGATGCGGGCATCGAATTGTTCCGGCGTCATGGGCCAGGGGGTCGCACCTTGTGTGACAAGCGTATTGAGTGTGTCGGGCATGGCAAGAACCTCACGCAGGTCTTCGGAAATCTTATTGACGATCGAGGTTGGAGTACCCGCTGGCGCCAACATCCCGATCCACGACCCTGTATCAAAGCCCGGGTAGCCGCTCTCGGCGATCGTGGGTAGATCAGGCAAAGCCGGTGAGCGGTTTGCGCTGGTGACGCCCAGGCCTTTAAGTTTGCCAGCTTTGACGTGTCCTGCTGACTCCAGGACAGTCCCAAAATAAATATTCACATGACCCGCCATGAGGTCGAGCGCGGCCGGACCACCGCCCTTGTACGCAACGTGCAGCATTTTTGCGCCCGACGCTTGTTGAAAAATTTCACCTGCTAAGTGTGGCGCACCACCCGCACCAGAGCTTGCAAAAGTAATCTTGCCGGGTTCTTTCTTTGCTGCGTCCACCACATCCTTGACATTTTTCCATGGCAAAGAAGGTGTGACCAGCATGACCAACGGCAGTTCGGCGATCATCCCGATTGGTGCGAACGCCTTGTCAGGATCGTAGGGCATTTTTTTATAAAGAGCAGGATTGACGGACTGCGTGCCCACATTTCCGACGAGCAGGGTGTATCCGTCCGGCTTGGCTTTCGCAACGAGCTCCGCGCCTACACGTCCGGCCGCACCTCCCCGGTTTTCGACAATGACCGGTTGTCCCCATTTGAGGGAAAGCTTTTGCGCGACGAGTCTGGCACCCACGTCCGTACCTCCGCCCGGTGGAAATGGCACGACAATCGTGACAGGTCGACTGGGGTAGGGGGCAGGTGATTGGGCGTGCGCGTTCAAAGAAGCGAACGTGACCAATGTGGAAAAAAATAATGCCGATGTGCGTAAACCTGCATTCATGTTGTCTCCGGTCCGTGATTGTCATTCGGGGATGACGTTATATTATTGAAGCAATCCTCTTAGAGGATGCTTGATCCTAGTATATTAGGGAAGCATTCTGGGACCTATTAAAAAAATATTCGAAAATTTGGAGACAAGCATGATTCGTCGTAAAGTTTTAGCAACAATGCTCGCGGTATTGGGTACAAGCTTGGGTGCCTCCGCATTTGCGCAAGCCAATGTCACTTTCACCAAGCCTGTCAAAATCGTTGTTCCTTTCGCACCAGGTGGAACCTCGGATATTTTGGCTCGGATGATCGCGCCCAAGCTGTCGCTCACTCTCAAACAAACGGTCGTGGTCGAAAATCGTCCAGGTGCCGCAGGTAACCTCGGGGCCTCCATCGTGGCGAAGTCCGATCCCGACGGTCACACACTTTTGCTCATGGATCTCTCCTCGCTGGCGGTCGCACCGCATCTTTACACAACCTTGACGTACAACCCGGTCAAGGATCTCGCGCCTGTTTCGATGATCAGTTTTTCGCCCTATTTACTGGCTGTCAATCCCAAGCTTGGCGTGAAATCGGTTGAGGAGCTCCTCGCCTATGGCAAGAAAAATCCAGACAAACTGGTGTTTGCCCATGCGGGTGTCGGCTCGGGTAATCAGATTGTCGGGCTGGAGTTGGCCAAATACTGGGGCATTCAGTGGGTCACCGTACCCTACAAGGGCGGTTCTGCCGCGATCAATGCGGTCCTGGCGGGTGAAGCCAATGTGATCGTCAACGGCTCGACGGCGACCTTGCCTTACGTCAAAAACGGGCAGTTGGTGGCGCTGGCGGTCAGTGGCGACAAGCGGTTTGAGTCCTTGCCCAATGTGCCCACATACAAAGAACTGAAACTGCCAGCGGCCGACAGTGGGAGTTGGCAAGGGGTTCTAGTGGCGTCAGGCACGCCAGCGCCTGTCGTGGCAAAGTTGAACACTGAAATCAATGCAATCCTGCGCGATCCAGAGGTTGTCTCGCGCATAGCTGCCCAGGGCGCTTCACCCGTTCCCATGACGCCTCAAGCACTTGCCAAATGGATGCAGGAGTCCTCGGTCAACTTTGGCAAAGTGATTCGTGAAAATAACTTGAAGATCGAGTAATTCAGTCCATAATTGGGGGTTTTCTAGGAGCCGTTCATGTCGTTGTTGGTCAAGCCCATTCGAACCTGGTTGTTTGCGCCCGGGATGGATGCACGCAAGTGCGAAAAAGCGGTGCAGTCGGCCGCGGATGCTTTGATTCTTGATCTTGAAGATGCTGTGGCGATTTCAGAAAAGCCTAAAGCACGCCTGATGCTCAATCAGTTGGTCAAGTCAGTCTCTCCCGAGCGTCAGGTGTATGTGCGTGTCAACGACTTCATGACCGGTATGACTGCCGAGGATTTGCGTGCCGTCTGCACGGGCGGTATCGCCGGGATTGTGTTGCCCAAGGCCGAGTCTGCAGAAATGGTGCGGATCGCGAGCGCCATGATTGATGAACTCTCTCGCGCCGAGGGACTTCCACATGGTCAGATCACGATCTGCGGTATTTTGGAAACCGCACGCGGCGTGTTGCGTGCAGAGGAGATCGCTGCGGCTGGCGGTCGCCTGTCCACACTGATGTTCGGTGCGGGAGACTTCACGGGTGATCTGGGTATCCCGACTTCCAACGTAGGCCCTCATTTGGTGAACGGAAAAATTCAGACTGCGCTCGCCTGTCGCGCGGCGGGCATTCGTCCCCCAGTGGATACCGTGTTTTTTGATGTCACCGATGCGACTGGTTTTGAGGCCGATTGTCGCCAGGCGAAAGGCTTGGGTTTTCAAGGTAAGGCGGTCATTCATCCCAATCAAATTGCGATGGCCAATGCCGTGTTTTCTCCCTCGCCGGAGGAGGTCGCATACGCCAAGCTTGTCGTCGATAGTTTTGCCAAAGCCGAATCCGAAGGTGTCGGTGCCATTCGCGTCGAAGGCAAGCTCATTGACTATGCCATGGTTAAAAACTCCCAGAAAGTTCTGGATCTTGCCCGTGCTTTGAAGCTCGCCGAATAAGAAAAGAATGAAGATGTCAGACGTTGAATCCAATCGTGCTGCACACGCAGCATCAGCAACACCATTACCTCTCGAAGGGATCCGCGTGCTTGATTGCGCGCGCCTGGTCGCCGGTGGCTGCATCGGTACCCTATTGGGTGACTTTGGTGCCGAGGTCGTCAAAATAGAAGCACCCGGCAAGGGTGATCCGATGCGGGGCTGGGCGGTCGAGAAAAAAGAGTTTTGGTGGAAGGTGTATGCGCGCAATAAAAAGAGCATGACCTTGAATCTCGCCGTCCAGGAAGGTCGCGATATTTTGCTCGAGATGATCCCGCATTTCGATGTCATGATCGAGGGCTTTGTGCCCGGCAAGCTGGAGAGCTGGGGCTTATCCCCCGAGGTTTTGCTCAAGATCAATCCCGGACTGGTGTTGGTGCGCGCCTCTGGCTGGGGACAAACGGGACCTTACAGTTCCAGACCCGGCTTTGGTACCCTGATCGAGTCCATGAGTGGCTTTGCGCATATGACGGGGATGCCGGACGGTCCACCGACTTTGCCACCACTTCCGCTCGCTGATATGACCACCGCCTTGTATGGGACCTCAGCCACGATGTTCGCGCTATTCCACCGTGAACGTCACGGTGGCAAAGGCCAGGTGATTGATCTTTCCATCTATGAGTCGATGATCTCCATCCTGGGCCCTGCGGCGGCCGAGTATCAACATTGCGGCGTGATTCAGCAAAGGCGTGGAAACCGCGCGCCAACCAATGCCCCGCGAAATACTTATCGCAGTGCGGATGGCAAGTGGATCGCCATGTCGGCCGCCACGCAGTCCATGGCTGAAAAGACGATGCGCGCGATCGGTCGTCCGGACATGATTGATGATCCCCGTTTCAAAACCAATGAACAACGCATCATCAACGTCGAAGCGCTCGACGAGGCGATTCAGGGTGAGATTGGTAAATACAGCCAAGCCGACATGCTGGAGCGTTTCCATCGGGCGGGTGTCACGGCTGCGCCTGTTTACGACATTGAGCAGCTTCTGGCCGATGAGCATGTTCAAAAACGGGAGGTCATCGTCGAGGTGCCTGATCAGGAAATGGGGACCGTCAAGATGCACAACATCATTCCCCGCTTGTCCGGCACACCCGGGCAAATTCGCTCAACGGGCCCGAGCTTGAACCAGCACGGCGACGAGGTGTTGAAGTCGATCGGTTTCACCGAGGAACGAATCGCGGCAGCCAAGGCGAAAGGTTTGTTTTAGTCATTTTCATGTGCAATCTTGGGGCATTCTGCTGCTCCAAGCTAGTGCAAATATGAATTTTTCATTAAAAATTCATTCATCAATCACCTTATTGCTTTAATTTGGTGCAAAAAATATATTTTTTTGCACTATATTCATGCGTGACCAAAATTTTCTTTACTTTTAAATTTGGAGCGCTTGATGAAAGCCCAGAGCCTAGCTGACTTCCTCAAACAGGTTGAAAGTCGTGATCCTCACCAGCCGGAATACATGCAGGCAGTAAGAGAGGTGATGGAAAGTCTCTGGCCTTTTGTGAAAAAGAATCCCAAGTACGCAAAATTCAGTCTCTTGCAGCGCCTCGTCGAACCCGAGCGCCTGATACAGTTTCGCGTGTCTTGGGTGGATGATCAGGGTGTGGTCCGGATGAACCGCGCTTTCCGTGTGCAGCACAATTCAGCGATCGGCCCTTACAAGGGGGGCATGCGCTTTCATCCCTCGGTCAATTTGTCGATCCTGAAGTTTCTCGCTTTTGAACAGACACTTAAAAACTCTTTGACGACGCTCCCGATGGGTGGAGGCAAGGGCGGCTCTGATTTTGACCCGAAGGGCAAGTCGGATATGGAGGTCATGCGTTTTTGCCAGGCCTTGATCTCGGAACTCTATCGTCACCTGGGGCCAGATACCGATGTGCCAGCCGGCGATATGGGCGTGGGTGCCCGGGAGGTCGGTTTCATGGCCGGGATGATGAAAAAACTTTCCAATTCCAATGACTCGGTCTTTACAGGTAAAGGGTTGAGTTTTGGGGGGAGTCTGATCCGTCCTGAAGCGACGGGATACGGCACGGTTTATTTTGCTCAGGAAATGCTGGCGCGACAGGGTAAGGGTTTCGATGGCATGCGGGTGTCTGTCTCCGGCAGCGGCAACGTTGCGCAATACGCTGTTGAAAAAGCAATGGCGTTTGGCGCGAAGGTCGTCACTGTTTCTGATTCGACCGGTACGGTCGTGGACGAAGCCGGTTTGAACAAGGCCAAACTTGCCGCCTTGATGCATTTGAAAAACGTCGAGCGGGGGAGTCTGAAATCATTTGCCACGCGTTTCAAGCTGAAGTTCGAAGCGGGCAAGCGCCCCTGGCATGTGCCCGTCGATATTGCGTTGCCATGCGCCACGCAAAATGAGCTTGATCTCAAAGACGCCAAGCTGCTAATCAAAAATGGTGTGCAGTGTGTGGCTGAAGGCGCGAACATGCCTGCGACACTGGATGCCGCACATGCGTTGATTGCTGCGGGTGTCTTGTACGCGCCGGGCAAAGCTAGTAACGCAGGTGGTGTGGCGGTTTCAGGACTTGAAATGAGCCAAAACGCGTTGCGTTTATCGTGGGATCGCGAGGAAGTGGATCGTCGACTGCACGGGATTATGTGCAGCATTCATGAAAATTGCGTTCGTTACGGGCGCGGCAGTAACAAGCAAATCAACTATCTTGATGGCGCCAATATCGCGGGTTTTGTGAAAGTCGCCGATGCGATGCTCGAGCAGGGTGTGTATTAATCCAATCCAGTCATCCATGCCATTCAAACGAGTGACACCTTTTTGGGTCACTCGTTTTTTTGTGTGAGTCTGACAAACCACAGATTTTGAACAAAGCTGCTTGCCATCAAAATGATGATGATCAAGACGGCTGAGAGCAGGCAGATAAACTGAAACCCTTTCAGAAAGGCCAGAGGCGCGCTGAGCCCTGTTTCCAGTGCATCGAGCCTGACCCGCTCCAGCAGCCACAGCCACAATAGCGCCGCGCTGACGACACCGATGGTGCGGGTCAGCACAGTCAGTCCGCCGGCAACGCCGCGCGCCTGTACAGGCAAGGTTCTGACGACCCAGTCTGAGTATGAAACCTGAAAAAGACCCAACCCCACACCATGCACAAAGACTGCCCCAAAGACAAGTGAAACAGAAATCTCGATGGACCACAGCATAGTCAGTGCAAGTCCTACGACGCAGAGCCAGCCCGCCAGAAAGGCCGCGCGATTGGTATCGATTGCCATAGAGACGCGAGCTGTTATCGCTGAACCAATCAAGGTGCCAGAGGCCCATATCGCCAGAACAGCACCCGATTGCGCAGGTCCCCACCGTGCGATTTCGGACAGGTAGTAGGGGACAAGAAGAGGAATCGTAAAGCTTGCCATCTGCACAGTGATGCTGATGACATTAATCCAGATAAATTGTGGGGAGGATTTAAAAATATTGAAAAGTAAAAAAAGGCTCGAGGATGTGCCCGGGAGAAGTGTTGTCGTCGAAACTCTGTGTCGCAGTCGGGTCTGAATCATCGGCAGCAATGCCAGCGCGAGTAATGCCAACGGCACGCGAAACCAGTAGACCCCCGGCCAGCCCATCAGTGCGATGCTCAAGCCACCTGCCAGGGGCGCGATTAGACTCGCGATCGAGGTCATGCTTCCATATGCGGAAAGAGCGCGCGTGCGGGCATGTTCGTCATATAAAAAGGTCACCACTGCGGGTGCGCAGGACAGTGTCAGCGCCATGCTGATGCCTTGCAACACGCGTGCGCAAACAAGCCAGAAGTAGGTCGGTGCGAGGGCGCAAAGGGAGAGGGCGATGACGGCGAGCATCAGTCCGACTCTGAATACGCGCAGGTGTCCGATCCGGTCACCGAGCGCGCCAAAGCCGATCACCAGCACGCCATAGGTCAGCACATAGCTGAGTGGAATCCAGCGAATCGCTTGCGTATCGAGTGCAAACGCCTGTGTAATGGCGGGAAATGCGACATTGACGGAAAAATCGAGTGGCGCAATGGATGCGCCAAGTCCGACAATGAAAAGTGCGAGAATATTCAAACTAATTTCTTCCTATGGTGGATGTATGAGAATAGTCGATCAGCTTCATGATCAGGCGCAAGCGTTGTTTGATGCACTGCGTCAAGGTAGTCTGGATCCGGTCAGAGGCGGAGTCACTCGAGATACATACGGTCCCGGAGAGGACTTTGCGCACGTCTTGATGGCCCGGCATGCCAGCTCAATCGGGCTTGAGGTCAAGCACGATTTCATGCGAAACACCTATATGGTGCTGCCAGGCTTGGATCGCAGCTTGCCCGCGATCGTGATTGGTTCGCACCTTGACTCGGTTGCAGGCGGTGGTAATTTTGATGGTGCGGCGGGGGTGGTGTCGGGATTGATCGCTGTGCAGGCGCTCAAGCAAGCGGGCATACAGCTGCCTTGCGACGTTGTCGTGATGGGCGTGCGAGCAGAGGAAAGTATCTGGTTTCAAGTGTCCTATATCGGCAGCAGAGGCGCACTCGGTCGTCTTCAGCCCGAGGCGCTGCAAGCGCGACGCATCGATACGGGCAGAACCCTCGCGGAGCATCTGACAGAAGCGGGTGGTGATCCTGAAGCGGTCCAACGCGGGGATTCCTTTTTATCCACTCAGAATGTGCGCGCTTTCATGGAGGTTCATATTGAGCAGGCGCCGAGCCTGGCGATTACGGGCTTTCCGATCGCAATCGGCACGGGTGTGCCAGGTAATTTTCGCTATCCAAAAATCAGGATCCAGGGCGAGTATGGTCACGTGGGTCTGGGTCGACGTTATCGTCATGATGCCTCGCTCGCAGGGGCTGACCTGACGCTGGGACTGGATGCGATTTGGGAACAGTGGGAGCGTGAGGGCCGCTTGATGGCTTGCACGGTAGGAGAGTTTTATACAAAGGCTGAGAAACACGGACTGACGGTTGTGCCAGGTGAGTTTTGCATGAGCCTGGATGTGCGCGCGTACGCGCAGCCTGATCTTGTGGAGCTGGAGGCGGCTTTTCTCGCGCTTGTTCGTCAGGTGGAGCAAAAACGCGGTGTGACAATTGATCTGGGACCCCGCGCCAGTGCCGAGGTGGCGCAAGCAGATCCAGTATTGACGAAACAATTAAGGGAGTGCGCTCAGGCTCTGTCCTTGCCTCACTGCGACTTACCCAGTCCGGCCTCGCATGACTCGGCTGCCTTTTGTGCTGCAGGCATTCCTTTTGGCTTTTTGTTTATTCGCAATCCCAATGGCAGCCATCACCCCGATGAGGCGATGGCGACCGAGGACTTCATGTTGGCCACAGAGGTCTTGGCGCAATGGCTGGTGAGGCAGCAAGGCACACAATGAGTGCCTGCATTGGCTGCATTGTTTGTATGGTCTGAATTGTCTGCGCATCTGGGACGCTTATCGTCCCAGACGTCCGCCCGCTCGAGCCAGATAAAACCACTCCTGACCAGGCTGTGATTTGATATTTGGGAAAACAATGAAGCAGTCTTGCTCGGCGCGCAGGACAGTGCCATCGGCGCGCGTGCCGATGATCTCGCCTTTGGCGACAGGATCGAAACTTTTCCAGACCCGTGCAAAGGTATCGTTCAGATCGAAGCGGTCGTAGACGTCATACAGACCCAGCACCTGAAAATCTGTGGCGGGTACAGGCTGTGGGCCTTCAATGAGACCCAGATACGTCAAGGTATTCAGAATGGCCTGATAGGCGACTTCGCGACCGCCGATATCGTCGTGTTGGCCGCACTCGAGTGTGATGGACCAGCCGCCAGTCGAGCGCATGTATTCGGTCGTACCGATGCCATAGCGCGTATCGACATCGACGTCTTTGGCATTGAAGCGTCCTGCCCGGACCTCGGCTGCGCGACGATCAATGCCCTTGGCATAGGTATCCAGCCAGCCGTAGACAAAACGTGAACAGCCCAACCTTTGAACAAGTGCCTCTTCGATCTCTGCATGTGCGAAGGGTTCGAGCGTGTCCTGATTGTTTTTAGGACCGAAGAGCGCGAAGGCCTGATCGCCGCTCTGAAAGGAGTGCAGATCCAGCAAACCATCGTGTTCAGCCAGGAGCGGACAAAGCCAATTGGCAATGTAGTCTTCGTATTGAACGGGCTGTTCAGTAGGAATGAGTCGGCGATTGAGGTTGCGATCGCCATTGCGCCGTTGCAAGCGATAGGCTTTGGGATTGGTGACTGGAACAAACGTCACCGCACCGCGTTTGAGCTTGCGTGTGCCTTGCTCGAACTCTTTGATGAGTCTTTCGATCGCGAAAGTGCCGCAGGTCTCGTTACCATGCACGGCTGCGGTGATGATCAGTCGCGGTCCTTTGAGGGGACTCTGCAAGCGAATAGCCTCGAAAGGGCGCTCCTGATCCAGGGCGAGTTGTTCGGGCAAGGACGTCAATAAGGAGGAGGGCAGAGACATTGTCAAAACCTTGTGTGACCAAACTGAATGGATTTTATTTAAAGGGAATTTGGTGATTTTAGTTGCATAATGACAATGTTTAACAAGAAAAGTATCTGGTCATCTGATCAGATTCATACTTAGTAAGGACTCGACACATGAAACAGTTTTCAGTCTCTAAACTCTCTCGCGCGATTGCGGGAATTTGTTTGATCGCCTTTGCGCATCATGCGAGCGCATGCACCGCTGTGAATGTATCGGCCAAAGATGGCGCAGTCATTGCAGGGCGCACGATGGAGTGGGCCTACGACATGCAGTGGACCCTTAAATCCGTGCCGGTGGGCAGTGCCGTTCCTTTGACAGCGCCCTCCAAGCTCAAGCTCGCAGGGACCGAGCTCAAGTCCAAATTCGCGTTCATCGCCGTAATGCCCGCCATTTTGAAGGGGGCTGATGCCTTTCTCGAGGGTCAAAACAGCGCAGGTTTGGGGATGAGCGGTAATTTTCTGCCTGGCTTTACCGAGTATCAGGCCGTGACTGCGGGTGACAAGGACTATGTCTCGATTCTGAACCTCGGTCGCTTCGTTCTGGGGATGTTTGATAGCGTCAAGGCGCTGCGTGCAGAACTTCCCAAGTACAAAGTCTGGTTCGATCCTGCCGAGGTCAGTGGCTTGCCCACACCACCTTGGCTGCACTTTGTGTTTACGGATCGCTCAGGCGACAGCATTGTGGTGGAGTTCGTCAAAGGCCAGATGGTGATCAGCGATAACGTGGCGCAGGTTCTCACGAATTCGCCCACTTATGACTGGCATGTTTTGAATTTACGTAATTACCTCTCTCTTGCGCAGGATGGCAAAGCTTCTGTTCCTTATCGGGGTGGAAATGTGACTGCGCTCGGTCAGGGGGGCGCTCTGCTGGGCTTGCCCGGTGATTATCAGCCTTCTTCGCGGTTCGTACGTGCGGCGTATCTGAGGCATTTGGCGACGACCCCTGCGAATGCGAGCGAGGCCAGCCAGCTGGCTGTGCATGTCCTCAATAATGTCGACATCCCGGTTGGCGTTGTGTCGAGCAAAGAGGGTGGTCAGACGGTGTCGGATTACACGCAATGGGTGATGATCAAGGATCTGACTAATAATCGTGTCATGATCGCCAATGATAAAAATCGTGCGAATTATGTCACCCTGGATTTGAATCAGATTTTCAGCGCCAAGGAGTCATTCTCGACCTTGATCGATGCCTTGCCTTATCAGCCCAACGACGCGACGTCACGCTTTAAAGCCAGCAAGTGAAAAAAAAGCAGACAACGCGATGTCTGCTTTAAATTTTCTGAATGAACCGCTCATCACGAGCGGTTTTTTTTCAGATTTTTATTTGTTCTGAGTATCGGTGTTACTCGGCCTTGATGTTCGCGTCCTTGACGGTCTTGCCCCATTTGGCCAGATCAGACTTGATGCGATCACCCGTTTGCTGAGGTGTGAAGTCCATGGGCTCGTAGCCTTCGCGTTTGATCGCGGCGATCACGGCAGGATCTTTCATGATCTTGTTGATGGCGGGCACGAGTGTGTCCATGACATTTTTTGGCAGTCCGGCCGGGCCCACAATGCCGAACCAGATCGTCGCATCAAATCCGGGGAAGCCTGACTCCGCCATGGTGGGGACGTTGGGGAACATGGAGCTGCGCTTGCTGGCCGTATCAGCCAACGCGACAATCTTGCCTGACTGAATTTGAGCGGCAGCTGAGCCCAGCGAGGAAAACAAGAATGGCACGTGACCACCTAACAGCTCGGTGATGGCGGGGTTGCCACCTTTGTAGGGAATGTGCGCGATATCGAGCTTGGCAGCGGCTTTGAATTGCTCCCCGGCCAAGTGACCCACACCACCCACGCCTGAAGTGCCATAACTCCACTTCTGTGGATCTTTCTTCGCCAGTTCAACCAGAGTCTTGATGTCTTTGGCTGGCGAGCTTGGTAACACTGCGACGACAACGCCACCCTCGCCAATCATGGAGATAGGCGTGAAATCTTTGACTGGGTCATAGCCCATTTTTTTCATGTTGGGCAAAATCGCCATGGGGCCTGAGTCGGTGATGTGCAAGGTATAGCCATCTGGTGCTGACTTGGCGGTAAAGTCAGCGGCCACGGAAGCGCCTGCGCCCGGCTTGTACTCAATGATAAAAGGCTGCTTGAGCATCTTGGACAGTTGATCCGTGATGGGGCGGATGAGTTTGTCGGCCGCGCCGCCTGGGGCATATCCGACCACCATGCGAATTGGCTTCTCGGGGTACTGCGCCATCGCCATCGGACTGAAAACCGACAGGGCCAGAGCACCTGCCAACACTGATTTGATCAAACGCATGTGAATCTCCAGATTGTTATAAAAATATCGAAACTGATACAGACCATTCAAGCGGCTGCCGCCTAGAAATATAGGAATATAGGTTGATTTACTTTTTAATAAAAAGTGCGTCCGGGATCAAGACAATTGCACCTTGGGTCGTGCGACTTTCAAGTAGTCGATGAGACTCGCTGGCCTGACTCAGCGGTAAAACGACTTCGATATCAAGTCGAATCGCGGGATCGCCCAGTATTTCAAATGCCTCTTTGCTCATCGCGAGCATTTCGGCACGGTCCGCGACATAGGTTTTGAGAGTGGGTCTGCACACCCAGAGCGATTTGCTGTGCAGGTCCTGCAATTTGAAACCCTCGACCTGGCCGGACGCCGTCCCGAAGTTGACGACCAGTCCCCGGGATTCGAGGCATTTGACCGAGCCATCGAAAGTATCCTTACCAACGGAATCAAACACCACGCTCACGCCTTTTCCGGCTGTGATGCGATTGACCTCGGCGACAAAGTCCTGCGTCCGGTAGTTGATGGCAAAGTCGGCGCCAAGTTCGAGTACGGTTTTGATTTTTGCGTCACTGCCTGCGGTGGCAATCACGACGAGCCCTAGGCGCTTGGCCCACTGAACCAGAATCTGACCGACACCGCCCGCTGCTGCGTGCACCAGAATGCGTGTGCCCGGCTTGAGGGGGCGCATTTGTTTAAGAAGATATTGCGAGGTGAGCGTACGCACCAGACCCGCGGCGACACGCACGTCATCCAGAGACTCTGGCACGGGAATCACGCGCTCGGCAGGAAGCACCACATGCGTGCAATAGCTGCCAACTCCGGCGTTTGTGTAGGTGGCTTTGTCGCCGACCTTCAGATCCCGCACATTGCTGCCAATGGCTTTGATCCGTCCGACTCCGCTGACACCGGGAATAAATGGCGGGGTGGGGTTATGTGAATGGGGCTGTCCGGCGCGCAGGTAGATATCGACAAAATTCACGGCGACTGCGGTGTGTTCGATGACAACTTCGTCTGCACCCGGAACGGGCATGGCGATAGGTTGAGCCTGGAGGACCTCGGGTCCTCCAATAGCGGTGACATAGACTGCAAAGGGGGCTGACATGAATACTGTTCCTCATTCCAAGAGCTGCTCACTTTACAGACACTGCAAGTGTCGCGTCAAAATGTTTTCGCTCCTAGGTATTTACCCTCAAATGGGTGATACCATGATTGTGACAATTCGTTGTCACGCATACACTCACCGTGCTTTGACGTGCTTTGGCTGCGTCAACTGAAAAAACCGTGGTCGATTTGTCGACCGATTCATTCGCTCAAGGATATCCTCATGCGTAAAACTGTATCTTGGCTTGCCGGCGCGCTCATCGCGACGGCTGGAATCTCGGCTCAGGCCCAAACGAAGTGGGATTTGCCTTCGGCTTACTCGCCGACAAACTTCCATGTAGAAAACCTTAATGAGTTTGCAAAAGATGTGGCTCAGGGTTCGAAGGGTAAGTTAAACATCACTGTTCACGCCAATGCCTCGTTGTATAAAGCGCCTGAAATCAAGCGCGCAGTGCAGGGTAATCAGGCCCAGCTTGGTGAAATCCTGTTGGTGAACTTCGCGAACGAAGATCCCATTTATGAGCTGGACGGTTTACCCTTCCTGGTGTCGAGCTACGCCGGAGCGAGCAAACTCGCTTCTATCCAAAAATCCTATCTGGAAAAGAAACTGGCTTCTCAGGGCATGATGTTGCTGTTTACAGTGCCATGGCCACCACAGGGCATTTTCACGAATCGTGACCTGAAGTCCGTCGCGGATATGAAAGGCCTGAAGTGGCGCGCTTATAGCCCAGCAACGTCCAAGATTGCTGAATTGGTGAGCGCTCAGCCAGTCACGATTCAAGCGGCCGAGCTTTCGCAAGCGATGGCCACCGGCGTGATTGACTCTTACATGTCATCAAGCGCGACTGGTGTGGACACCAAGACCTACGAGTACATCAAAAAATTCTATGACACCCAAGCTTGGATTCCCAAGAATGCGGTCTTGATGAATAAAAAGGCATTTGATGCGCTGGACGCAGACACCAAAAAAGCCGTACTCGAAGCTGGTGCGCGTGCTGAAGAGCGTGGTTGGAAGCTTTCCGAAGCCAAAACCAAAGAGTATCTGGCAGCCTGGACTAAGAACGGTGGTCAGATCATTCCTCCCAGCCCAGAGTTGACCAAGGGTTTGAACGAGGTGGGTCAGAAGATGTTGGCTGACTACCTCAAGAAAGCTGGCAAAGACGGTCAGGCTATTGTTGACGCTTTGAAAAAATAATCGATGCGACGCTTTCTTGATGGTCTGTATTCCGCCGCCGAATTTCTGGCGGCGGTTTCTTTGATAGGGGTTCTGTTGACGGTGCTGTTAAGCATCGTCTCCAGGCAATTTTCATTTCACGTTTCTGGACTCGACGCGTACGCCGGCTATTTAATGGCATCGGCGGGTTTTTTTGCACTTGCTTCTACTTTGCGTCATGGCGAGCATATTCGTGTGACGATTCTGCTAAATGCTTTATCCCCAGCGGGTCAGCGAAAACTTGATATTGCCGCGATTACGGTTGGTTTGGCTGTCGCTGTTTCCCTAGCTTTTTTCAGCTCAAAATTAGTGCTCGACTCATGGACGTTCAACGACATATCCACGAGTAACGATGCAACTCCGCTCTGGATACCCCAGCTGACAATGGCTGCTGGAAATATATTGTTTGTGATCGCTTTCATCGATTTGCTGGTGGCGCGTATTCGTGGGCAAGCATTGTCGATTGATTCGCAGGAGCCGCAGCGAAATGAATGATTTTTTGATTATTGGATTGTTAATCGTTTCGCTGTTTGGCTTTCTGGCCGGTGGTGTTTGGGTTGGATTAACGCTTGCGGGCACGGCATGGATTGGTATGGAGTTGTTTTCGACTCGTCCTGCTGGCGATGCGATGGCCATCACGATCTGGGGCGCTTCGTCGAGCTGGACTCTGACGGCATTGCCCCTGTTTTTATGGATGGGTGAGATTTTATTTCGTACGCGTCTTTCCCAGGATTTGTTTACAGGACTGGCTCCCTGGCTCAACAAGCTCCCTGGCCGATTACTGCATACAAACGTGATTGGGTGTGCGATCTTTGCCGCTGTTTCTGGTTCGTCCGCAGCAACCTGCGCCACGATTGGGAAAATGACACTACCCGAGCTTAAAAAGCGCGGCTATCCCGACAACATGGTGATCGGTACCCTCGCGGGTGCTGGAACACTGGGGTTGTTGATTCCACCCTCAATCATCATGATTGTCTACGGTGTCGCGGCGGAAGTGTCAATTGCCAAATTATTCATCGCCGGCATACTCCCAGGACTTTTCCTTGCTTTGATTTTCATGGGTTACATCATGATCTGGGCTTGGAGAAATCCTGGCTTGGTTCCAGCTGCTGATGCTGAGATGACTTTCCGTCAAAAGGTTTATCAGTCTCGTAATTTGATCCCCGTTATGCTGCTGATTGCGAGTGTGCTGGGATCCATTTACAGTGGCGTGGCGACAGCGACTGAGGCTGCTGCGATTGGTGTGCTGGGCTCATTGATTATTTCTGCTTTGCAGGGTTCACTGAACTGGTCGACTTTCAAAGCCTCAATGCAAGGCGCAACACGCTTGTATTGCATGATCGCCCTGATTCTCGCCGGCGCGCAGTTTCTGACGCTGTCGATGGGCTACATCGGTTTGCCACGTGCTTTGGCCGAGTGGATTGGCAGTTTGGGCTTATCCCAGTTCTGGCTCATCATCGTTTTGATGGTGTTTTTCATCATTCTGGGTTGCTTCCTCGATGGCATCTCAATGGTGGTGCTGACCATGGGCGTATTGCTGCCGACGGTACAGGCCGCTGGTATCGATCTGATCTGGTTCGGTATCTTTATTGTCTTTGTCGTCGAAATGGCACAGGTCACTCCTCCCGTGGGTTTCAATCTTTTTGTGCTGGCCGGTATGACAAAACGCGATTTGCCTTACATCGCGCGAGTCTCTTTACCGATGTTTTTCCTGATGGTCTTCGCTGTTCTGGTGCTTTATTTTGTACCCGAACTCGCAACGTTGCTCCCGCAACACATGAAGCTGTAAGATGGCTCATCCGCCGCAAACCTCTCCATGGGGTTTGCGGTCCAGTGCTCAGGGCGCCACATATTTCGATGGAGGCTTGCGATGAGTTCACTTAGCCTGGTTCAAAATCTCCGCCAACAGTTGATGCAACGCCTGCCATTTTCCGAAATGGCGATCGAGGACGTTGATTTTTTCCTGACCTCATCGGCCGAGTCATACTTTGCACCCAATGAGGTCATTTTGGCGCCCGCTGATGGCCCTCCCAACCACCTCTTTCTGATTCGCCAAGGACGTATTTCTGGCAAGCGAGTCAACCCTGGATTGGTTGAGACGGTTTTCGAAATGGAGCCGGGTGATCTCTTTTCCGTGAGCGCCAGTCTGGCTGCGCGACCTGTCGCCGCAACCTATACCGCTGTCACGGACTGTTTTTGCTTGCTCTTGCCCAAAGCCTCTTTTCAAGAGTTGTTGGGGCGCTCACAAGCGTTTCGGGATTTCACGAATAATCGCGTCTGGATGTTGCTTGAACAATCCAGGCAAGCGATGCGTAACAGTGTCGCCTCCAAAGCCTTGCATGAACAGTCGCTTGAGAGTCGTCTTGGAGATTTGATCCGTCGAGTTCCCATCGTGACTCGGCCTCAAACTTCTTTGCGTGAAGCCTTGACGCTTGTACACGAAAAGAAAGTCGGTTCTGTATTGATTACCGAGGACGGTCATGAGATTTTGGGCATTTTGACACGTGATGATGTCCTGAGCCGAGTGACTTTGGCCGGCATTAGTCTGGATACGCCCATTAGCGAGGTCATGTCAAAGAATGTGAAAACCCTCACTGTCGATGACACCGCTGAAGCCGCTGCTGTCATGATGTCTCAGTTTCGCATTCGTCATGTACCGATTCTCGATCAGGGTCGGATTGTTGGATGCATTTCTGAGCGGGATTTATTTTCCTTGCAGCGTTTGTCCTTCGATACGATTAGCTCCGCTGTACGCATGGCGGAGGATGTGCCTGCCTTACAGGAGTGTGCATCCAATATTCGCAAGTTCGCCCGCAATCTGTTGGGGCAGGGGGTCAAGGCGCGTCAGCTGACATTTTTGATTAGTCATTTGAACGATGTGCTGACTTCCCGTCTGGTGGTGTTGCTTGTGCACCAGCACGGGCTCGACCTTGACGATTTTGCCTGGATCGCGCTGGGTTCGGAAGGGCGCAGCGAGCAAACGATCGCCACGGATCAGGATAATGCGCTCATCTATGTGGATCGTGGCGATGCGACGATCAAAGACAGATATTTGACGTTCGCCCGCGAGGTCAATGTCGCCCTGGATGCGTGTGGGTATCCGCTATGTAAAGGCAGCATTATGGCCAGCAATCCGACCCTATGCCTCACACAGCAAGAGTGGCGTCAGCGCTTTAATCATTGGGTGGAGCACGGGCATCCCGAGGACTTGTTGAACGCAGGTATTTTCTTCGATTTCAGATCGCTGGTCGGTAACGATCAGCTCCTAAGAGAGTTGCGCACGGAGGTCACGGAAATGGCGGCCGCTAAACCAAGGTTTCTGAAACTGATGGCCGAGGCGGCTCTTCGAAACTCAGTCCCGTTGAACTGGTTGGGTAGTCTGGACACCAAAAAAATCGATCAAAAGCAAGTGATTGATCTCAAGTTGCAGGGCACGGCGATCGTAGTGGAAGTCGCGCGGATTTATGCGCTCGCCCACCGGATTGAGGCACTGAACACGCAAGAGCGTCTCGCGGCGCTAGGCAGAGTGGCAGGTGTTCCGAAAAAGGAAAGTGCTGCGTGGATCGCCGCATTTCAATATCTGCAAACTTTGCGTCTGGCTATCCAGCTGGATGGCGGAATGATTGGCGACAACCCCAATGCTCTGGATGTGGATACGCTCAACGCGGTCGATCGCACCATTTTGAAAGGCTCGCTCTCGCGCATTCGTTCTTTGCAGCAAAGACTCGAGTTAGATTATGCTCGATGAGCTGGGTCGGTGGTGGCGAGGCCTGCGAGGCCATTCTGACGAGCGCGCCGGCGGGCCTGAACGTTGGATTATGCTGGATGTCGAGACCACGGGATTGGATCCCAGGGCGGATCAGCTTCTGGCAATCGCAGCCTTGGCGATGAGATTTGTACCGACCACGGGTCGTCTTGAGTTGTCCGTGGGGGATAGTTTTGAAGTCGTTCTACGGCAGGAAAAGCCCTCGGGTAAAGACAATATCCTGATTCATCACATTGGCGTTCAGGCTCAGTCTGAGGGATGTGCGCCCGCCGAGGCGCTTGAACAGTTCAGAGTTTGGGCGGGAAACGCCCCTTTGCTGGCGTTTCATGCGGCGTTCGATCAGGCAATGATCGAGCGCGCGTTTCGACGTCATCAATTGAAACCGCTTGATAATGAATGGCTGGATATTGAACCGATCGCCAGGCTGGTTGGAGGAAATGCTCAGGCCCGTGCACTGGATGATTGGCTCGAGCACTTCGGGATCGAGTGTGCCGTGCGTCATCAGGCCGCCTCGGATGCGTTTGCCACGGCCGAGCTGTTGTTGCGTTTGTGGCCAGCTGTGCGTCTGGAGGCTCAGTCATGGCCTCAATTGCGCAGACTCTCGCGTCATGCGGCTTGGGTTCCACGTTAAGGAAAAAACAATGAAGCGCAAGTATTCTGTTTGGGTCAGTATGGGGAGCTTGATCTGCTCGTTCATGTTGTCGGGTGTTGTGCAGGCTCAATCAACCTTCGATATCTCGATCCTCGCGGGCTCTTGCGCCAATTGCCATGGTACCGATGGACGCTCACCTGGTGGCATTCCCTCTCTCGCAGGACGTCCTGAAAGCGTGCTCAAGTCGCAAATGTTGGCGTTTAAATCGCAGACCCCTCCACCTGGAACCACGATCATGAATCGTCTGGCCAAAGGCTACAGCGATTCAGAAATCGACGCGCTGGCGCAATACTTTGCCAGGTTGAGTCCGTCTCTGCCCGTCGTCCAAAAGGAGACTCGATAATGTCAGTCGCGAGGAACGCTGTCGTGACGGGTTCGTCCACGCTGAGTCGTCGACAAATGCTCAAGACGATGGGAGGTGTGGCGGGCCTCTGTGCGCTGGGTCTGTCCTCCTCCGCGCTGGCATCTTCTGTCGCGGGGCGCGTCGTGGTGGTGGGCGGAGGGTTTGGTGGCGCTACGACCGCAAAATATATCAAGCGTCGAAATGCCGCCATCGATGTCACACTGATCGAACCCTCTCCTCAGTTTTACACCTGTCCTTTCAGCAATTTGTATCTTGGCGGATTGCGTGACTTTGACGCCCAGACCCACGGTTTTGACGAGCTACGTAGCTTGGGTGTGCGCGTGATCCAGGGCTTTGCGCAGGATGTCGATCCCGTGATTAAAGCGATCAAGCTCGCATCGGGAGAGCGTCTTGCTTACGACAAACTTGTGCTGTCTCCCGGGATCGATATACGCTGGGATGCTTTGGCAGGGTATGACGAAGCCGCTGCGCAACTCGCCCCACACGCATGGAAAGCCGGTCAGCAGACACTGCTGTTGAAACGTCAGCTCGATGCCATGCCGGATGGTGGATTGTTTTTAATGGTCGCACCCGCCAATCCTTTTCGTTGTCCGCCCGGACCCTACGAGCGTGCGAGTATGGTGGCTTACTACTTAAAAACGCATAAGCCGAAGTCGAAAATTCTGATACTGGATGCCAAGAATAATTTTTCCAAGCAAACCTTGTTTACAGACGCCTGGAGCAAGCTCTATGGCGAGATGATTGAATGGGTGCCTGCCAACAAGGACGGCAACGTGATCCGAGTCGATGCTCAAAACCTGACGGTCGAGACTGAATTCAGCGTCCGTCACAAGGCCTCTGTGCTCAATGTGATTCCGCCTCAGTCTGCAGGTTTGATTGCGCAACGTGCCGGAGTCACGAATAAAAGCGGCTGGGTCCCTGTGCAGGCACAAACGTTTGAATCCAGCCAAGTATCAGACATTTATGTCGTGGGAGACGCGACGATTGCCGCACCGATGCCGAAGTCCGGATTTTGCGCCAATGCGCAGGGGAAAGTGGCTGCGGCTGCGATTGTCAGCGCACTGACGGGCAAAGAAGTTGCCACCGCATCCTGGGCGAATACCTGCTACAGCCTGGTGGGGCCTAATTATGGGATTTCGGTGGCAGGCGTCTATGGCGTCTCAGAAGGTAAAATCGTTGAAATCAAGGGTTCGGGAGGCGTGAGCCCTCGAGAGGCTAGTCAAGAGATCCGCAAACGCGAAGCTGATTATGGCGTGGCTTGGTATAACGCGATCGCACAAGACACGTGGGGAACAAAAGTTTCATGAATGTACAGGACACACTGATTTGGTCGGGACTCGTGATCGGGCTGATTTTTGGCGCGACCGGGCAACTGTCGGGTTTTTGTCTCAATCGCGCGCTCAAAGAGTACTGGCAATCTGGCGCACTGCATAAGGCGCAATCTTTTGTGTTGGCTTTATGCGTGGCCGTGATCGGCACGCAGGCGTTGGCTCAGTTCGAATTCATTGATTTGAGCAAGTCCATTTACCGTGGCCCGACCTTTTCCTGGTTGCTTGTACCCATTGGCGGCGTGCTATTCGGGTACGGCATGATGCTTGCCAATGGGTGTGGGGCGCGGACGCTGGTGTTATGTGCGCAAGGTAATCTGCGCTCACTCGTGGTGTTGTTGTGCCTCGGGATTTCAGCCTTCATGACATTGACCGGGGTGCTCGGTCCTGTGCGTCAGTCATTGAATCAAATGACAGCCGTTTCCGGCGGCAGTATCGCTGACATTCCGGTTGCCTTTCAATCCTGGCTGTTGGGCGCTTTGCTGCTCTGTTTGCTTGTCTTTAGTTTCTGGAAACTCAACTTGTTGCGACACAAAAAGGACTTGTTCGCAGGTTTCACGGTGGGACTGCTGATTGTTGCAGGCTGGTTCTCGACGGGCTGGCTGGCGTTCGACGAATTCGAGCCTGTCAATCTGGTATCGCTCACTTTTATCGCACCTATTGGCGAGACGATTCAATACGCGATGATCGCGACAGGAATGAAGTTAAGTTTTGGTGTCACCGCGGTGCTGGGCGTGTTGCTTGGGTCGTTTCTGCTGGCCTGGTTGCGCAAGGGCTTGCATCTTCAGGGTTTCAGCTCACCCAAGGAAATGTTGCGCTACATCGCCGGTGGTGTTTCGATGGGGGTGGGTGGATCGCTGGCACTAGGATGCTCGATTGGCCAGGGGTTGACGGGTCTTTCGACCCTCGCGCTCAGTTCTGTCGTGGCCGCGGCGGGTATCCTGATTGGCGCCCGCCTGGGCTTTCATCAAACCGCTTGAAGCTTTTTTTCTTGTTGTTGTTTGTGGCGCAACCAGAGTAGTGCGACACCCATCAAGACAACGGGAAAGAGCGAAGCGAAGTTCAGGATATCCCAGCCCGATGTGGTGACTAAAGCACCTGAGCTAAACGAAGTGATCGCCATCGTGGCGAAAACAAAGAAGTTGACGATTCCCTGAGCCTTGTCTTTTTCCTCAGGGCGATACGCAGTCATCGCCAGACTGGTCGCGCCAGTGAATAGGAAGTTCCAGCCAACACCGAGGATAAAGGAGGAGAGCAAGAAGTGATGCACCTCAATGCCTGCGAGCGCGATCATGATGCAGAAGAAATTGAGCGCAATCCCCAAAATCATGATGCGGTAAGTACCGAATTTTTTAATCAGTGATCCCGTAAAGAAGCCGGGAGCGAACATGCCGATCACGTGCCACTGAAGGACAAGCGCCGCATCAGAGAAAGGCAGGCCACAGACTTTCATCGCCAGAGGTGTCGCGGCCATCAGCAGATTCATGACGCCATAACCAAGCGCTGAACTGATCGCTGCCACCATGAAGACAGGCTGGCGCAATAGCTCCAACGCGCTGCGTCCCGCAGGCAACACTTTTTTAACGACCACCTCATCTGGAAAATGGATGAAGTTCATCACGATCAATCCCAGGAGGCCAGCCGCGGTCAGGGTGAGATACGCGCCGAGAAAGGGTGTATCGAAAATGTCTTTGGTGAGCACGGCTAAGTTCGGTCCTGCGACTGCGCCAAGAATGCCGCCGGCCAGGACCCATGAAATAGCCTTGTCGCGCAGGCTCGCATGGGTGAGTTCAGGGGCTGCGAATCTGTAGAGCTGCCCGTTCGCGCTGTAATAGCCTGCGACGAACGTACCGAAAGTCAGCAGCCAGAAGTTTTTGGAATACGCCGCATAGCCGCAAATCAGCGAAGAGATCACCGCGACCAACAGTCCTAGTTGAAAGGATTTTTGACGGCCGTATTTTTTTTGTGTCCGGGCGACGAGTCCTGTGGAGAGCGCACCGCCCACCACATAACCCATGATGGGCAGCGTCGCCATCCAGGAGATATTGGTCAGACTCAGGCCCACTAGGCCATTGATCGCGACAAACGTAATGTTGTTGGTGAGGAAGATGCCCTGACACAAAATCAGCAGCACCAGATTCTTGTTGAATAAACGCGGTGAATTTTCCATGAACCTGATTAAAGCACAGACTTTGTCTGGATGATTTCGGGGCAGAGATGCTGCACTGCACGATAGTTTGTTAAAAATACTTGACCACTGAGGTGCTTGAGGAAGTCAGACTTTTCAAGGCGGTCCATGACGGGACCTTTGACCTCAGAGAGGTGCAGGCAGATGCCCGCATCGCGCAGACGCTTTTCGATCGCTTCGAGACTTTCGAGCGCGCTGGCATCGATATCGTTGATAGCCGAGCATTGCAGCACCACATGTTTCAGTTTTGGATTGTCTGCCACTTCGGCGTTGAGCCGATCTTCGATGTTGCGCGCGTTGGCGAAATAGAGACTTTCGTCGATGCGTAAACAGAGAACATGTGGACTCGTGCGCACATCGTGGCGTAAAACGTTGCGAAAGTGCTCTGTGCCGGGCACCAAGCCGATCGTCGCGATATGGGGTTGGCTCGTGCGGTACAAATGCATGGCCAGAGACAGCACGACACCCGCAACAAGCCCAATTTCGACGCCTAGCAACAACGTGGACGCTAGGGTCACTGCCACAGCGGCGAAATCAGCTTTTGAATAACGCCAGGTATGCTTGAAAATGCTGAAATCCACGAGGGAAAGCACGGCGACGATGATGGTCGCCGCCAGCGTGGCCTGTGGCAGGTAATACAGTGCAGGCGTGAGTAACAATGACGCCAGTGTGATGCCGATTGCGGTAAAGAGACCCGCGGCTGGCGTGCGCGCACCGCTATCGGCGTTCACGACCGAACGGGCAAACCCGCCGGTGACAGGAAATCCGCCCGTCAGCGAAGCCGAGATGTTGCAGGCGCCGAGCGCGACGAGTTCCTGATTAGGTTCGATGCGTTCGCGCCTTCTGGCCGCGAGAGTCTGTCCTACTGAGACGGATTCGACGAATCCCACAATGCTGATCAGCAAGGCTGGAACGAAAAGATCTTTCCAAAGTGTTAAATCCCAAAGCGGTGCGGTCAGCGGCGGTAATCCCTGAGGGACAGTGCCGACCACTTTTAAGCCTGCGTCGGGCCAGTCGAGTTGCCACGCGAGCGTTGTTGTGACCACGATGGCCATGACAGGACCGGCTTTGGTCACAATGTCGGCAGCCAGCTTGTTCAGTCCAATCTTGATGAGGAGGGGTTTGAGTTGTTGTCTGACCCAAAAGAGAAACCCTGTTGCAAGCAGACCCACAGCGAGGGTCAGAACATTGGTGTTGGGTATCTGCTGAATCAGCGACCAGATAAGGATAAAAAAATTGTCTCCGGATGCTTGAACACCCATGAGCGTTTTGAGTTGACTGGCTGCGATCAGTAAGCCTGATGCGGAGATGAAACCAGAGACGACCGAGTGGCTCAGGAAGTTGGCCAGAAAGCCGAGTTTCAGGAACCCCATTAATAAGAGCAGTCCTCCCGAAATGAAGGCCAGTGTCAGGGCAATTTGCCAATAACTGTGCACACCGAGGGCGGCCTGCTCACCCACCGCGGCCGCGGTCATCAGAGAGATCACCGCGACAGGCCCCACTGCTAGCACGCGACTCGTTCCTAGCAATGTGTACAACACCAGCGGGGCGACGCTGGCATAGAGACCGACTTCAGGAGGGAGTCCTGCCAGCATCGCGTAGGCAAGGCTTTGCGGAATCAGCATGATGGTGACAATCAATGCCGCGACTAGATCACTGACAAGTAGTTCGCGATTGTATTGAGCACCCCATTGAAGCGCAGGCAGGATCGGCAGTTTCATCTTTGGCCTGGGTCAGCTTATTGAGCGGATTTGCGTTCCGCGATTTCAAAAAACATCATTCCAACAAGCATCGCCGCAACGAAGATCAGCGCTTTTTCGTGCCCAGCCGCCATCGAGACCAGAGCGGGCCCTGGACAGAAACCCGCCAGACCCCAGCCGATGCCGAACATCAAGCTGCCGACAATCAAACGCTTGTCGATATGTGTGGATTTAGGCAAATGCAAGGCGCCGCCAAAAAAGTTGGTCGTGCGTTTTTTTGCAAGGGCAAAGGCGAAGACGCCCACCAGAATGGCCCCACCCATGACAAACGCCAGGGAAGGATCCCATTGACCGAAGAGATCCAGAAATCCGAGAACTTTGGCAGGATTGGTCATGCCAGACAAAATGAGGCCTAGACCGAAAAGAAGACCGGCGAGAAATTCGAAAACGCGAAGCATGATGTGTACGCCTTTAAAAGAGATGACGAACGATGTAAACCGTCAGGAACCCGGCTGCCATGAAGGAAATGGTGGCGACCAGTGAGCGAGGTGACATGCGTGAGAGACCGCATACGCCGTGACCCGAGGTGCAGCCTGAGCCATAACGCGTGCCAAGACCAACCAGTAGGCCGGCAATCACGAGCATGACTGTATCGGCATCAATCTGGGGGGCCGTCACGAACTCCGGGGGCGCAAGGGTGGTAAATATCCAGGGGGCTGCGAACATACCAGCCAGAAATGCGAGGCGCCAGATGGTGTCCCCGGCTTTTGGGGGTAATAGACCCCCTAGGATGCCGCTGATCCCGAGCACCCGACCATTGATCAGGATAAACAAGGCAGAGGCGACTCCCAGGATGATGCCTCCTGAGAGGGAGCTCCAGGGGGTGAAGTGAGTCCAGTCGATGTTCATGTGTTGACCTCGTCAGTGTTACAAAATTGTGAATAAAGCACTTCCATGACAGCAAGCGCCTGCGGGCTGGCGAACTGGTAGTAAATATTCTTGCCCTCTCGCCGTGTCTGCACGAGTTGTTCGTTTCGCAAGACAGTGAGCTGTTGTGAGAGGGTCGGTTGCATGATGCCGAGTGTGGTTTCAAGCTCGCTCACGCAGCGCTCTCCCTGGGTGAGCTGGCACAGGATCATGAGTCGATCAGGATTGGTGAGGACTTTCATCAGCCTGCAGGCATTCGCTGCAGAGGCTTTCATCGTGTCCAGTTCGAATGGGGCGATGTCTTGGTTCAGCATGGTCGTGAAAGTGGGTTCAGTTAAAGAGTGAATTCATTAAAGAGTGAATTCGGATATCAAATTATAATATATTTACAAACAAATTGTTTATATATATAATATTTAAAAGTTATCTAATATTTCAGGAGTCCGTATGAGTACTTCAACAGTCAAGCCGATGGTGCATGGCATCTTCGATCCCGTCACGTGGACGGTGACCTATGTTGTGTATGAAAAACCAGGAGCAGCCTGCGCCATTATCGACTCCGTGCTCGACTACGACCCCAAATCAGGTCGGACCCGGCACACCTCCGCGGACAAGGTGATTGATTTCGTTAGAGCAAACAATCTCAAGGTCGAATGGATTCTCGAGACACATGCGCACGCCGATCACTTGTCTGCCGCACCCTATTTGAAGCAGCACCTCGGGGGCAAAATCGCGATTGGTGATCACATCACCACCGTGCAAAAGGTATTTGCAGGAGTCTTTAATCTTGAACCTGAGTTCCGACAGGATGGTTCGCAGTTTGATGTGTTGATCAAGGAAGGCGAGCCGATCAAAGTCGGTGCGCTCGAAGGGCATGCTTTATTTGTTCCTGGTCATACGCCTGCCTGCATGGCTTACCAGTTTGGAGACGCTGTCTTTGTGGGTGACACCTTATTCATGCCCGATGTGGGAACTGCTCGTTGCGACTTTCCTGGCGGTGATGCCAAAACCTTGTATGCATCGACACGCCGCCTGTTGAGTTTGCCGCCTGAGACGCGCTTGTTCATGTGTCACGACTATCCTCCCGCGGGCAGGGAAGTGGCGTTTGAAACAACAGTCGCCGAGCAGCGGGCCAACAATATTCATGTCCACGATGGCATCACTGAAGCGCAGTTTGTGGAAATGCGGACCAAGCGTGACGCAACACTGGAAATGCCGGTGCTGATTTTGCCAGCAGTCCAAATCAATATCCGTGCGGGTGAGTTACCACCCAAGGACTCCAATGGAGTCTCCTATTTAAAAATTCCTCTCAACGCTCTATAAGGATGTTCATCATGAAATGTAATGTCGGCACGATTGATCGTACGCTACGCATCGCCGCTGGTTTGGTGCTGATCGCCCTCGCTGCAACGGGCACTGTCGGTGTCTGGGGCTGGATCGGAGTGGTTCCTCTCTTGACAGGAATCTTTCGTTTTTGCCCGGCCTATCCTTTGCTGGGCATCAGTTCCTGTTCCAAAGAAAACGCAGGCTCAAGCAGCAGCAAAAAGTAATCAGTGCGCGGTCCTCTACGAGGGCCGCGTTTATTGATGTATGTTTATTGATGTTTAAACGCGATCGGTACCAGCACCGTTGAGGGTACCGCGACCTGTCCGCGTGTGGCCGGGATAAATCGCCATTGACGCACCGCTTCAAGCGCGGCTTGATCAAGCCGTTGAAATTGACTGCTTGATTCAACCTGAATGTCCCGAACGGCGCCTTGCGCATCGAGACTGACGCGTAACACGACGGTACCTTCCTCGCGCAAACGCTTAGAGAGCGCAGGATAGACCGGATCGGGACGATGTAAATAGTTGGGGTCGACTTGCGCCGGGGTCAGTGGGGGCGAATCAAGGTTTGCACTTGTTTGCGTCGTACCCGGGGCAGGGTTGCTCGAAGAATTTGTGGCGCTGGACGTTGTGGCACTCGATGGAGACGTCGGTTCTGTCAAAGGACGTGGTGTGGTTTGCGATATGGGTGCGACAGGCTGTTCTGGCTTGACGGGATTGACTGGTTTGACTGGTTTGATTGCTTCAGTAGGCGGATTTGCTGGGGCAGCCTGAGCGCTTTCCTGATCGCTTTCAATAGCGATTTCACTTTCAGACTCCCTCTTGTTGTCCGAGGGTGAACCTTTTTCCGTACTTGTGTCTGTTGGTGGAAGGGTCTCTTCCCGAGGCTCTGGTCCTGTCACGGGTGTGAGCTCTGGCTTAGGTTCAGGTTCAGGTTCGGGTTCGGGTTCGGGTTCGGGTTCGGGTTCGGATTGTGGATTAGGCTCAGGTTTTGGGTCGGCTTTTGCTTCAGGCTGCACCTCGGGTTTTGTTTCTGTTTCGGCTTCAGCCTCTTCAGATTTTTCAAGCGTGACCGGAATGATGATGCCTGACTGCCCCGTGTTGGAGTCGGTCTCTGATTCGCTGCCGCCCAACCAACCAAAATGGGACAGTAGTAAAACGATGACCAGCACGTGCACAAAAGTCACGAGTGCCAATATCGTGCCAAACCGCATGCCGGAGGTGGGCTCGATGGCTGGCGGATTTGCGCGTGTCATAGTTTGGACATCAGTTCTTGTGAGAGCATTCAAATTCAATTCAACAGGTAGTGTAGAGGTTTTCAGCTAATATTTGCGGTGAAGCTTTCCTCATGAATGTTTGCATAGGTACGGTCGCACAATGAACACCCCGCTCAAAAAATTTCCCCGCATGCTTGCTTGCGCTTTGTTGGCCACGATGATGTCTTTTGGGGCATATTTTGGTGCGTTCGCCTCCGAGAAAGTCGTGGGTGATTTGAAATTATCGACCCCGTGGGTGAGAGCATCCGTGCCAGGGCAGGTCAACGGTGCCGGCTATGTTCAGATCGATAATCAGGCGGCTCAGCCTGACAAGCTGGTGTCGGCAAGCACAACAGGCGTCAACCGGGTCGAGCTGCATACCATCCTGACAGAAAACGGCGTCGCCAAAATGCGTGAAGTATCGGGTATCGAGGTACCCGCCGGTGGTGCAGTCAAGCTAGCGCCAGGCGGCTATCACATCATGTTTTTGGGACTGTCGGAGCCTTTTAAAGTCGGTGCGACGATTCCCGTGATGCTCAAGTTTGAAAAAGCAGGTGAAGTCAAAGTCGAGTTTGAAGTCAAGCCTGCGACTTATAACCCGGGGTCCATGTCGGGACACGGGGCCCATCGTCATTAATCAAGCCACTCCCTTTGATTGAGGCTGCCCTGATGCTTGGTGTGACTGACTATCCTGCGTTTGTGATTGCATTCATCATTTTTCTGTTGATTCCTGGTCCTGGCAATCTCGTCCTGATCACCTCCACGACAAAAGGTGGGATTCGAGGCGGTTTTGCAGCCGCCTTCGGAGTGATTCTCGGCGATCAAGTCTTGTCATGGATGGCTGTCGCGGGACTCGCTGCTGTGTTGGCGGCTTCTCCCGTCGCCTTCGAGGCAGTTCAATGGATGGGGGCCATTTATCTGGTCTGGCTGGGAGCCAGGATGTTGTTGGCCAAGCCTGGTGCGGCGCCTGTCCTGAATATCAAGCCTTATCACTACCTGCGACAAGCGCTCGTGATTACCTTGCTCAATCCTAAAGCCATTGTTTTTTACATGGCCTTTTTTCCTTTGTTTGTCGATCCAGTACAAAACAGGGGATTGATCACGTTCGCATTTCTTGCGGCGACCATCGCAGTATTGGCTTTTTTCTATTGCGTGGTGGCAATTTTATTGACGCACTTTCTAGCCGAGCGATTACGTGCGAATCGCTCGATCTCTTTTGCGCTTGAAAAGTTAGCGGGTCTTTGTCTGATTGGTTTCGGACTCAGGCTTGCGTTGTCGCGCTAAGCCTGGAGTGCGAGTTCAGCCAGCAATCAACCTTTGTTTTGCTCAACGACCATGTGCGTATGCGCCGCTTTAAGCAGCGGGCAGGGCACACCTTTTTTCACGCCGTAATCGATCATGGCACCCAGGATATGTTCATGTTCTGTCTGGTGACCTTGTGTCAGATCACGGAGCATCGAGGCGGCGAAGCTTGAGCCTGATTTAGTCAACATGGCGAGTGCTTTTTGCTGGGCGCTTTCTTTGGTGGGAAAGCCGTTCGCTTGCGCGATAGCGCAGCTTTCGGCGTAGAAGCT
>JACCEA010636518.1_pt1 | contig 32201 bp, 30 predicted proteins | sample 7449851 | NCBI WGS metagenome assembly JACCEA01 (sample SAMN15323453, study PRJNA562643) | freshwater metagenome | isolation source: river surface water | place: USA:Blue River Watershed | collected 2017-08-18 | reverse complement strand
GTGGAGAAGATGGGGCTCGAACCCACGACCTCTTGACTGCCAGTCAAGCACTCTAGCCAACTGAGCTACATCCCCGATGCAGGCAGCAAATATAGTTTAATTTGGTTTTAAATTCCTAATTGCTAAAAAAAACAAGGCCATTCTTTTCAAAAAAAGAATAATCTAATAGAATAGTTTTAACTTTACATTAAAATTTCTGCTATGGCATTACAAAACGCTACAGGTTCTATATTGATTTCTATCGATGCTACAATCGCCACGATTGAATTTGGACATCCAGCCAGTAATTCTTTTCCTTCTCAATTATTACAAGAATTGACTAAAACTATCGAGACTTTGGGACAAAATTCTGAGGTAGCTGTGGTGGTTTTGAAAAGCCAAGGAACTACCGCTTTTTGTGCTGGAGCTTCGTTTGACGAATTGTTAGCCGTGACTAATGAAGCGGAAGGGAAAGCTTTCTTTTCAGGCTTTGCGCATTTAATTAATGCCATGCGAAAATGCCCTAAATTGATTGTTGGACGCATTCAAGGAAAAGCAGTTGGTGGCGGAGTAGGAATTGCAGCTGCTTGTGATTATGTTTTGGCTAGCCAAGAAGCAAGTATTAAATTATCAGAATTAGCGATTGGTATTGGGCCATTTGTAATTGAACCCGCTGTCTCAAGGAAAATTGGAAAAACAGCTTTAGCCGAATTAGCACTAACCGCTCAGGAATGGAAATCTGCGGCTTGGGCGCAAGAAAAAGGTTTGTATGCCAAAACGTTTGAATCCATTGAAAAATTAGACGAGGCGGTTGCAGTATTAGCAAATCAACTCGCCTCCTATATTCCAGAAGCAATAGCAGAGATGAAAAAAGTCCTTTGGGAAGGAACAAATCATTGGGATACCTTATTAACAGAAAGAGCCGCCATAACTGGAAAATTAGTATTATCGGATGGTACTAAAAAAGCTTTAGCAGCTTTTAAAAAATAATAGAATACTATGTTAGTAGCTTTACAACAAGTAAATATTGCACAAAAAATAAAACAGGCACCCGATGGGGATTACCAAATTGGAGTTTTGATAGGTTCTTTTATTCCATTTATAATTTTGGTGGTATTGGCTTATTGGATGTACAGCCGTGCCAAAAAAAGAGACCAAGACCTTTAATTATTTCGTAAGTTTGCACTCAAATATACATTAGAATGAGCAATATTAGAATCACCAAACAATTTAGTTTTGAAACGGGTCACGCTTTATATGGCTATGATGGCAAATGTAAAAACGTACACGGACACAGTTATAAATTATCTGTAACCGTTATTGGGAAACCTATTGTTGACCGTTCAAATGTTAAATTTGGAATGGTGATTGATTTTACCGATTTGAAAAAAATCGTGAAAGAAGAAATTGTAGACCAATTTGACCACGCAACAGTTTTTAACGAAACAACCCCTCATATTGAATTGGCTAAGGAGTTAAAAACCCGTGGACATCACGTGATTTTAGTAGATTACCAACCTACAAGTGAAAATATGGTGATTGATTTTGCACAACGCATCAAAAACAGATTGCCAGAAGGAATTACACTTTTTTCTTTAAAACTACAAGAAACCGATTCGTCATTTGCAGAATGGTTTGCAAGCGATAATCTGTAATTCGATAAAGATGCAATTAGCTACTAACAAAAAAATATATTTTGCTTCCGATCAGCATTTTGGTGCACCAACAGCCGAATTGAGTTTTCCTAGAGAACAGAAATTTGTGGCTTGGCTAGACGAAGTGAAACAAGATGCCGAGGCTATTTTTTTATTGGGTGATTTGTTTGATTTTTGGTTCGAATACAAAACCGTAGTCCCAAAAGGATTTGTTCGTATTTTAGGCAAATTGGCTGAAATTCGCGATAGCGGAATCCCAATCTATTTCTTTGTGGGCAACCACGATTTGTGGATGGAAGATTATTTTCAGAAAGAATTGAACATACCAGTATACCGCGACAATCAAGAATTTACTTTTGGTGATAAAACCTTTCTGATAGGGCATGGCGATGGCAAAGGACCTGGCGATAAAGGGTACAAACGCATGAAGAAAGTATTTACTAATCCAGTGGCTAAATGGTTTTTCCGATGGTTGCATCCGGATTTGGGTGTGGGACTAGCGCAATACCTTTCCGTTAAAAATAAATTGATTTCTGGAGCCGAAGATGTAGTATTCTTGGGAGAAGAAAACGAATGGCTGATTCAATATGCCAAACGTAAATTGGAAACCAAACACTACAATTACCTTATCTTTGGTCACCGTCATTTACCAATGGTGTTTCCTTTAGGTAATAATTCAGACTATGTCAATTTAGGCGATTGGATTACTTATTTTACCTATGGTGTTTTTGATGGTGATTCCTTCGAAATTAAAAAATACCAGTAATTCAGCGATTTAAATTCTAAGAATTTTTTCCATTTTTCTTCCTTTCGCCAATTCATCTACTAACTTATCCAAATACCGCACTTGCTTGGTTAAAGAGTTTTCAATTTCCTCAATTTTGTAACCACAAATAGTCCCTGTAATTAATTCGGCTTTTGGATTCAATTCAGCTCTTTCAAAGAAGGTTTTGAAAGTTACTTTTTCGTCAATGAGTTGTTGAAGACGAGTATCGTTAAATCCCGTTAGCCATTGGATTACTTGATGTAATTCTGCTTTGGTTCGACCTTTTCGTTCTGCCTTTGCAACATATAGCGGATAGACTGAAGCAATAGTCATTTTAGCAAATCGTTCGTTGTGTTCTGGGGTTGTATTCATAGCTATTTCTGTAATTTTAAATACTAAACAATTTCAAAAAATTCAACATACACGCCCAAAAGAATATGCCAAAACAGGTAATGACCGAGTCGAATAAAAAGACAGCTTAAAAAACCATATTTTTTAAAGTAAATAGCTTGTAAAAAGTTCATTAGAAAACCTGTAAATAAAGAATATATAATGAGAAGAGTGCCCTCTGATGGCAATTGCTCTAAGGGTTCTCTAATTGCAGTTAATACAGCGGCAATCCAAAAGAAATAATTAGAATAGCTATTCTTTTTTATAATTAGAGAGAGTAATAAGATAACCGATATTGGAATTAATCTATAATAAACCTCAATCTCTAATGCACCCGAAAAAAATAAAAATAAAGAATAAGGAAATGGCTGTAAATAGGGTGGGAGCGAAGTGTAAGGCTCTGGATGCATTAAAATCTTAATCACAAAAATGTCAAGCAATCCGAAAACAGCACCAATTATAATTGGAAGATACAGCTTGTGCTTTATAGTAATTTTGTTCTCCCAAAAATTAGGAATTTGCAGTCTATCAAATAAAAATAAAAAAGGAATTCCTAAAAGCAGCAACAGAATATTTGAAGTATCCCAAATACGTATAAATTCAAATTCGTTTTTAATCGAATTACCGTAGAAAATTCCAATAAGCGCAATTAATAAAAAACTCAAATAAACAAATAAATTTTTAGTTCCTTTTTCGGGAAGGTCCAAATTAAATTTCATAAATAATAATTTTTTAAGATTGTGCAATTTGTATTTCTTTACTACAAATTGTTACATTCCAGCTAAATTTAAATCAATCTACTCCTCTTTTCGATGCTCTTCTAAGTCTTTTTCTAAATCCAATTTTCTAAAAGTTGGCGAGGAAATTCCAGTAATTAACACTGTTAGTAACGTCATGCTTCCGCCAAAAACCACTGCGGTCACCGTTCCCATTAATTTAGCTGTCAATCCACTTTCAAAAGCCCCTAATTCGTTAGACGAACCTACAAAAATAGAATTCACCGCCGCTACACGTCCGCGCATATGGTCGGGTGTTTTGAGTTGTAAAATCGTTTGGCGAATTACCACCGAAATCCCATCGACCACCCCACTCATGAACAAGGCAATAACAGACAGCCAGAAATAAGTAGAAAGTCCAAAAACAATGATACAAACGCCAAAAGCAAAAATGGCGACTAGTAATTTCATTCCTGCATTTTTATTCATAGGAATATAAGCTGAAATGAACATGGTTAAGAAAGCACCAATTGCAGGTGCTGCTCGTAAAATCCCAAAACCTTCCGAACCTACTTTTAAAATATCTTGTGCGAAAATAGGCAACAACGCTACTGCACCTCCAAACAACACCGCAATCATATCTAAAGAAAGTGCGCCTAAAATCGTTTTATTTTGGAATACAAATTTCACTCCTTCTTTCAAACTTTGCATTACGGGTTCGCCAATTTTCGGATTCAAAATAGGTTTGGATTCAATTTTAGACAAGGCAACTAACGCTATTACTGCAAAAGCGACTACGGTACACATTGACCAATGAATGCCAATCCACGTAATTGAAAATCCAGCTATCGCAGGACCTAAAACGGAGGCAATTTGCCAAACTGAACTGCTCCATGTAGCTGCATTGGAATAGGCTTTTTTAGGAACAATTTGCGACATTAATGAAAATACTGTTGGACCTAAAAACGAACGAACTAATCCGCCTAAAAAAACCAGAAAATAAATACTGTATAAAACCACTTGAGTTGACCAACCGCTCGTGATTACAGGCCAAGTCAATAAAAATAAACCTACACTAATCACAGAAAATCCTAAAATGCACTTCAAAAGCATTCCTTTTTTCTCGTTTTGATCGACAATATGCCCTGCAAATAACGCCATCGATACCGCAGGGATAATTTCCATTAAACCTATAATTCCTAATGATAAAGCGCTTTTGGTCAAGCTGTAGACCTGCCATTCAATAACAATAAATTGCATCGACCAGGCAAATACCATGGCAAATCGCAAGATTAAAAACACGTTAAATTCTCGGTATCGTAAGGCCTCGTAAGGGTCGTTTTTTGGTTTCATTATTGAATATCTTTTAGTCGGAGTTGGAGACTCAATTGTCCATTCCATTCGTTTTCATCGATGCAGTACGCCAATTGAAATGGTTTTTGATTGGCAACTAAATCCTTTTTATTGGCTAGGTTAAAACCAATGGCAGCGATGCCTTCGGAATTATTTTGTTTGACAAACAGTCGGATGTGTTCGTTATTGGCACCCATAAATTTTGGATAGCCCGTATCAATTGCATTTTTAGTAACAAAAACTGGGGTCATATTTTGTGGTCCAAAAGGTTCCAGTTGTTTTAAAATCCGAACGAGTTTTGGAGTAATTTCTGAAAAATCAATTTCGGCATCCATCTCTATTTCCGGAGTGCGTAATTCGGGATCAATAGTTTCTTGTACTACTTTTTCAAAGGCGTTTTTAAAAGCCTCGTAATTCTCTGCCTTCAACGTCATTCCTGCGGCATACATATGTCCGCCAAATTGTTCCAAATGTTCCGAACAGGCTTCTAATGCATTGTACACGTCAAAACCTCTTACAGAACGGGCCGAAGCCGCATAGTAATCGCCACTTTTAGTAAAAACCAAAGTAGGTCGGTAATAGGTTTCAATCAATCTAGAAGCTACAATTCCGATTACTCCTTTGTGCCAATTTTCTTGAAAAACCACTGTGGTAAAACGCTCTTGTTCGTTATTTTCTTCAATTTGCAACAAGGCTTCTTGAGTAATTTGCTTGTCCAAACCTTTGCGCTCCGAATTGTAATCTTCGATTTCTTTGGCAAATTGTTGGGCTTGCGCCAAATTAAATTCGGTTAATAATTCAACCGCATGATTACCGTGTTTGATGCGTCCCGCTGCATTAATTCGGGGAGCAATGACAAAAACGACATCCGTTATGGTAAGTGTTTGTTTTTTAATTTGTTGAATCAAGGCTTGAATCCCAGGTCGTGGCGCTTCGTTAATCACATGTAATCCAAAATGCGCTAATACTCTGTTTTCTCCAGTAATTGGAACAATATCAGCAGCAATGGCGGTGGCAACTAAATCCAAATATGGTATTAAATCGTCAATAGTTTGATTGCGATTTTGGCTCAAGGCTTGAATCAATTTGAATCCTACACCGCAACCGCACAATTCGTCGTATGGATAATTACAATCGTCTCTTTTTGGGTCGAGAACTGCAACGGCATCAGGCAACGAATCTCCAGGTCTGTGGTGATCACATATGATAAAATCGATATTTTTTTCTTTGGCGTAGGCCACATGATCAATGGATTTGATTCCGCAGTCCAAAGCAATGATTAACGTAAAACCATTGTCTTTAGCAAAGTCAATACCTTGAAACGAAATCCCATATCCTTCGGCATAACGATCCGGAATATAGGTCGCAATATTGGGATAAAAACTTTTTAAGTAGGAAGCCACTAAGGAAACTGCAGTAGTTCCGTCTACATCGTAATCGCCAAAAACTAAAATATTTTCTTGATTGCCAATCGCTTTTTCGATTCGGTTGACGGCTACATCCATATCTTTCATCAAGTACGGATCGTGTAAATGGTCTAATGATGGTCGGAAAAAAGTTTTAGCTTGGTCAAAAGACGTAATCCCGCGCTGAATCAATAAAGTAGCTACCAAAGAATCAACATTCAATTCTTGTGCGAGTTGTTCTACTTGTTCTTTTGCAGGTTTTGGTTTGATTGTCCAGCGCATTTTGATTTGGGATTTGGGTTATTATTTTAGGCTTAAAGCGTCTCCTTCAAACTGGATTCCGTCCCAATCTGATTGCATAAAATTACGAATATTTTGGTGGTTGGTTCCTTCAAGATCGCCCAAGACTTCTTCAAAGTAATAGGCACCAAAGCAAGCTAAAGTTTCCGCTTGGGTCAATTGTTGGATTTTGGCGAAAGCAAATACTTTACAAGACCCTGAATTTTCTCCCGCTCCATTGTGTTGGTTGCCATTCTGAAAAGCAGTTGGCGTAAACTTGTAATTGCTTTCAATAGTTGCAATGGTTTCGGCAAAAGTTATCGCTTCAGGAGTTTGTTTTAGTTTTTCTATAAAGGCTTGTATTGTCATTATTTCTATATTTTATTAAAATTGGGAGGCTATATTTTTTGCTGCAACTATCGCACCTTCCATATATCCTGGATGTTGCGTGGCCGTTTCGGAACCCGAAATGTATAATTTATTATTTAAAAATGAGTTTTGATAGAGTTGATGCCCATTATTTTGGTGTGCCATGACCAAATGGTCGTAATTACAAAATGTAAGCGGCTCATCTCGCCACACTTTTTCATAGTATGCAACAAAGTTCTCAGCATCCGAACCAAATAATTTTTTCAATTGTGCAATCACTTTTGTTTTTCTTTCTTCTACTGAAAGTTGGCTAGTTGCTCCATTTAAAAAACCTTTTAAAGCATAAGCTGAATTGTCAAATGTACTATGGTCATACATCTCGGTAATGATGCTGGCTTGGCTAAATAAGGTGCCAGAATAATTGTTTTCTTTCCAAAATGGAGTGGCGTATTCTACAGCAAATTTTATAGATTCTCCCATCCAAGTATGGGTTTTTTTGGCCAAACTCACTAGTTTTTCTGGAAGTGGTGGGCTGAATGATAAGGTATTCACTATTAAGTTGGGGGGTAAAGTAGTGATCACACAATCAGCGATATAGGCTGTTCCGTTTTGATCCAACACTTCCATTTGATTACCAACTTCGTTTACAGCGATTACTTTTGTTTGTGTTTTTATATTTTCATGTCCAATTCTTTCAGCTAGTTTTTCAATTAATTTTTGTGTTCCTCCTTCGATGCGGAAAGAAGGTTCTTCAAATTCTGAAATTTCAAATTTTTGAGGGGGTACAAAAGACATCGTCTCAAACAACGAAATACCTTGAGTATGTTGTTTAAAATAGCTTAATTCTAATTCGTTTAATAATTGAAAAAGATGGGGGTGCAGTTTGCTAAACCAAGTCGCTCCCATTTCGAGCGTAGCTTTTGTCGTGCCAGTACGAGTTTCGATTCGGCCTCCAATACGTGTATTGGCCTCCAAAAGGGTAACACGAATACCTTTTTTCTGTAATAAATAACCACATGTAAGTCCACTTAATCCTGCTCCTATGACGATTACTTTTGGGATATTCATTTATTCTTCTTCTGAAAATTTATTTTTCTTGGCTTCTTTCACTACTGGTTTTCCACCTACAACCACAACGATTTCGCCTCTTGGAGCTGTTTTTTCAAAATGGGTCAAGACTTCTTTAACCGTACCTCTGACGTTTTCTTCGTGCAGTTTGGATAATTCTCTTGAAACAGAAACAGGGCGGTCTTCACCAAAGTAGGTCACAAATTCGGCCAATGTTTTTACCAATTTGTGTGGCGAAACATACAAAATCATCGTTCGGGTTTCTTCTGCCAAAGCCAAAAAACGAGTTTGTCTTCCTTTTTTGTCAGGCAAAAAACCTTCGAAAATAAATTTATCGTTGGGTAAGCCGCTATTCACTAAAGCAGGAACAAAAGCGGTAGCGCCAGGCAAACATTCGACTTCGATTCCTTTTTCGATACAAGCGCGGGTCAATAAAAAACCAGGATCCGAAATGGCAGGCGTTCCTGCATCGGATATCAAGGCGATGTTTTCTCCCGCTTGTAATCTCGCAATGACATTCTCCACCGTTTTGTGCTCGTTGTGCATATGGTGGCTGTGCATGTGGGTGCTAATCTCAAAATGTTTCAATAATTTGCCACTTGTACGCGTGTCTTCGGCAAGAATTAAATCGACTTCTTTCAAGATGCGAATGGCACGAAAAGTCATGTCTTCGAGGTTGCCAATAGGCGTTGGAACGATATATAATTTTGACATTCGGCGCTAAAAATTCAATTGATAAAAGGAAATTATAAGAACTTTTTCTCGATAATTTCCATAAAACGTTCTTCGTATTCTTCTTTTCCTTCCCAGTTGTTATAGTCTGGTTTTACCATATCTCTGATGAAATCGCGGGTTTCATAAAAGGTGTCAAAAGTGATTAATTGGTTCAAAACACGGTTGTAATCTTCAGGGTCATTTCCAAAAAGGTGTTTGGTAAAAGCAATACGATCGTTCAAATCAATACTAATTCCTTTGGCTAATTTTTCGTTTAGCGATACCGATTTAGTTTCTTCTGATTCTTCAGGAAGTGCTATTTCATCTAGTGCTATCGAAACTGTTTCAACTTCTTCTTCTGTGTCTTCTTCAATTGGGGTTTCAAAAGCGTTGCTTTCTACTTTAACGAATAAATCTTCATTAAAATCACCACCAATTAAGTCTTCGAAAGAAATTTGAACCGCTTCCTGTTTTGGAGCTTCTTCGATAAGTTCTTCTTCTTCCTCTTTTTCTAATTCAAAAGCAGGAATGAAAGGCGCTTCGGTTGCTTCCTCTTCATATTCTTCCTCTTCCTCCTCGTCTAAGGTTTCCAAATCTTCACTTTCTTCAAAAATAGGTTCTTCCATTTCGGTCATTTCTTCTTGTTCCTCTTCTTCAAGAACCAATTCAGGAGTCTCCTCAATTTCAGGAATGCTAATTTCTTCTATGGTGATAGCTACAGGAACCTCATTTTCAATAGCTTCAAAAGTCGCTTCGATTTTTTGTTCTATTTCGGCTTGCCCGATAGTAGGTTTGCTATCGCCAAAATGGTCGTCCACGAAACGAAGCAAAGCCAATTTTTCATATAATTTTTGCGTTTCCAGATACAATTGATTGATATCAGACTTGTTTTTTAATTGTAAAATTCGGTGTGCAATGCTGATTAAATCGGCTTCCAATCTCTTTTTCATTTGACTTAAATTATAGGATGTAGGTTGTATTGTATGTGTGTTGTTTTTTATTTTTAATTTCGGAAAACTAGGGGCGGTGCTTTAGAAAATTTTTTTACATTTGGAAACACGTAAAAGTATAAAAATTTATAATCAATTTATACCTTACAAAGGAATAAAAACTAAGTTAGATAAATAGAAAATGTTTCTCGAAAATACAGTAAATCATAAAGAACAATTTGGTTGGATCGAAGTGATCTGCGGGTCGATGTTTTCGGGTAAAACAGAAGAATTGATTCGCCGATTAAAACGCGCTCAGTTTGCCAAACAAAAAGTCGAAATTTTCAAGCCAGCGGTCGACACTCGTTACCATGACGAAATGGTGGTTTCGCATGACTCGAACGAAATTCGTTCTACCCCAGTTCCAGCTGCTGCTAACATTGCGATTTTGGCACAAGGCTGTGATGTGGTTGGTATTGACGAAGCACAGTTTTTTGATGACGAAATTATACGCGTTTGTAATGATTTGGCTAACCGAGGAATCCGTGTGATTGTGGCAGGATTGGATATGGATTTTAAAGGAAATCCTTTTGGGCCTATGCCAGCGCTTATGGCAACTGCCGAATATGTAACCAAAGTACATGCAGTCTGTACCCGAACAGGCAATCTAGCCAATTACAGTTTCAGAAAAACCGATAATGATAAATTAGTAATGTTAGGTGAAACCGAAGAATACGAACCGTTAAGTCGTGCGGCTTATTTTCATGCGATGAAAAAAAATGAAGAGAAGTAAATAGGCTTCTTTCAATTATAATCAAATCTTGTACAAAAAAACTTAAAATTTGTCATTCCGAATTTATTTCGGAATCTATAAATTAGTATTAAATCAATTATTTATAGAAACTGAAACAAGTTCAGTTTGACAAGAATAATCCTTTTCAGATTACATCTTCTTCCGCATTCTCGCTACTGGAATATCGAGTTGTTCACGGTATTTAGCAATCGTTCTTCGGGCAATGGGGTAGCCTTTTTCTTTTAAAATTTCTGCCAATTGATCGTCGGGAAGCGGTTTGTGTTTATCTTCTTCCTCGATTACGTTTTGTAAAATCTTCTTGATTTCTAGGGTAGAAACATCTTCGCCTTGGTCATTTTTCATCGCTTCAGAGAAAAACTCTTTGATTAATTTGGTACCATAAGGCGTTTCTACATATTTGCTATTGGCCACACGCGAAATTGTCGAAATATCCAATCCTACTAAGTCAGCGATGTCTTTCAAAATCATCGGTTTCAGCTTGGTTTCGTCGCCTTCCAAAAAGAATTCTTCTTGGTACTGCATAATCGCGTTCATGGTGACAAAAAGCGTTTCTTGACGCTGACGAATCGCATCGATAAACCATTTAGCCGAATCTAATTTTTGTTTGATAAACTGCACCGCTTCTTTTTGCTGATTCGATTTATCTTTCGAAACTTTGTACGTCTGCAACATTTCTTGGTAATCTCTAGAGACGTGTAAGGAAGGGGCATTTCGACCATTCAAACTCAGTTCTAATTTGCCTTCTACAATTCGGATGGCAAAATCAGGGACTACATTTTCAGTTATTTTATTGTTTCCTGTAAAAGAACCTCCAGGTTTTGGATTTAATTTTTCTATTTCGTGAACGGCTTTTTTGAGTTGCTCGTTCGAAACATTGTATTTCTGTAAAAGCTTGTCGTAATGTTTTTTGGTAAAAGCATCAAATTGATTTTCGATAATATCGGTTGCCAATTCAACGTATTCGGTTGGTGTTTTGTGTTTGAGTTGCAACAACAAACATTCTTGCAAATCGCGCGCACCCACACCAGACGGCTCTAATTCGTGAATTACGTGCAAGAGGCGTTCTACGGTTTTTTCATCGGTGTACACCGCTTGGGTGAAAGCCAAATCATCTACAATATCAGAGATACTTCTACGAATGTAGCCCATATCATCAATACTTCCCACTAGGAATTCTGCGATTTCTCGGTCGGCTTCCGTTAGGATAAATGTGTTGAGTTGGTTGATTAAATCTTGATGAAAACTAATCGGTGCTGCAAAAGGCGCATCGTGGTCTTCATCATCATCACTGTAGTTGTTCGTTTGTGTTTTGTAATCGGGAGTTTCGTCGTTGCTTAGATAATCATCAATATTGATTTCTTCAGCATCGATACGTTCGGATTCGGCATCATCATAATCGTCATAATCTTCCGTTTCAAACTCGTCTTTTATATATTCCTCTTCTTCTTTTCCTGCTTCGAGCGCTGGATTTTCGTTCATTTCTTCCAATAAACGTTGCTCAAAAGCTTGCGTAGGCAACTGAATTAACTTCATCAACTGAATTTGTTGAGGAGATAATTTTTGGGATAATTTGAGATTTAGGAATTGCTTTAGCATTTGATTTTGTTTGGTTATCTGGTTATTTGGTTATTTGTAAGATGGATTAACAAATAACCAAATCCACAAATTAACTTTTCTAAAACTCTGCACTACCCGGCGTTCTTGGGAAAGGAATTACGTCACGAATATTCGTCATACCTGTTACAAACAATACCAAACGCTCAAATCCAAGTCCGAAACCAGAGTGAACAGCTGAACCGAATCGGCGGGTATCTAAATACCACCATAATTCTTCTTCGTCAATGCCCAATGCTTTCATTTTTTCGACCAAAACATCATAACGTTCCTCACGTTGTGAACCTCCTACAATTTCCCCAATACCTGGAAAAAGGATGTCCATGGCGCGAACCGTTTTTCCGTCTTCGTTCAAACGCATGTAAAATGCTTTGATATTGGCAGGGTAATCAAATAAGATTACCGGACATTTAAAGTGTTTTTCTACCAAATAACGCTCGTGTTCTGATTGTAAATCAGCACCCCATTCGTCAATGATATAGCTGAATTTTTTCTTTTTATTAGGAGTAGATTCTCTCAAAATTTCAATAGCCTCAGTATAAGAAACACGTTTGAAATTATTTTCCAAAACAAAGTTTAATTTCTCTAACAGAGCCATTTCGCTTCGTTCCGCTTGTGGTTTTTGTTTTTCTTCGTCTAGCAAACGACCTTCTAAAAATTTCAAATCATCTGGACATTTGTCCATCGTGTATTTAATTACATACTGAATGAAATCTTCGGCTAAATCCATATTGTCATCCAAATCATTGAACGCAACTTCTGGTTCAATCATCCAGAATTCAGCCAAGTGGCGAGACGTGTTCGAATTTTCAGCTCTAAAAGTAGGTCCGAAAGTATAAATTTGGCCCAAAGCCATTGCAAAGGTTTCTCCTTCTAATTGTCCGGAAACGGTTAGGTTCGTTTCTTTTCCAAAAAAATCTTTTTTGTAATCTACTTTTCCTTCTTCGGTTCTTGGCGTATTGTCAAAAGGCAAAGCCGTTACTTTGAACATTTCACCAGCACCTTCCGCATCTGATCCAGTGATGATTGGCGTATTCACATACACAAATCCTTTTTCTTGAAAGTAGGTATGAACGGCATGTGCTAAAACGGAACGCACTCTCATAATAGCTCCAAAAGCATTCGTTCTAACTCTTAAATGCGCATTTTCACGCAAGAATTCCAACGAGTGTTTTTTAGGTTGCATTGGGAATTTCTCTGCATCCGAGTCGCCCAAAATTTCTATTTTGGTAACCTGAATTTCAAATTTCTGTCCAGCGCCTTTGCTTTCTACCAAAGTTCCCGTAACCGAAACCGAAGCTCCTGTTGTGATTCGTTTCAAGATCTCTTCAGCAGTGTTTTCAAAATCAACTACACATTGAATATTGTTGATGGTTGAACCGTCGTTCAACGCAATAAATTGATTGTTTCTAAAAGTTCTTACCCATCCTTTTGCATTTACTTCTTGAAGCGTCGTTGTTCTGTTTAGTAAGTCTTTAACTTTTGTATGTTTCATTTTTATAATAATTGATATTAAAAATCAGCTTTTCTGAGCTGCAAATATAATTGTTTTTGTTTTTTTATAGAAGCTATTTCCCGCTATCCGCTGTATCTTTTTATTGCGTAACCTTCAAGAACCTCAGTTTACTCAATAAAAAGGATGCCGCTTCTATCGGGGCTAGCGTTCCTCTTTTTCGAGATTGTCTATTTCTTCGTCAGAATGTTCAATGATATCGATTTTAGGTTCTATGAATTCCTGTTCGTTGGCTAAAGTTTTGTTTAATGTCAATACCAATGCTGGCAGCAACATTAAATTAGACAACATTCCAAACAATAAAGTTAAGGAAATAAGTCCGCCTAACGCAATTGTACCACCAAAACTCGACAACATGAATACTGAAAATCCAAAGAACAACACAATCGAAGTATAAAACATACTCAAACCAGATTCGTTAAATGTGGCATACACCGACTTGCGAATTTTCCAATTGTTTTTTCTTAATTCCTCACGGTATTGTGCCAAAAAGCGAAGCGTGTCATCTACAGAAAGTCCAAACGCAATTCCAAAAACCAAAATAGTTGAGGGTTTCAACGGTATGTCTAAAAAGCCCATAATTCCAGCCGTTAATAATAATGGCAATAAGTTTGGAATGATAGAAACCAACACCATTTTGAACGAACGGAACATGAAGGCCACCAAAAGCGCTGTTAAGAAAAAGGCGAAAATCAAAGATGAAAGCAAGTTGTCTAAAAGGTAACCCGTTCCTTTTTGGAAGACCAAGGCTTTTCCAGTGATTGTCACATGATAACGATCTGGCGGAAATAATTTGTCGGCCTCTTTTCGAATTTCGGCTTCAATTTCTGGAATTTTACCGCCATTCTCATCGCGCATAAAAGTGGTAATACGGGCATATTGACCCGTGGAGTCCACATAACTCTTCATCAAATTGTCTTTGTTGTTTTTCGTCGCATTTTTGGCATAACTTAAAATAAAAGTTTGCTCTTGCGAGGTAGGCAATTCATAATATTCAGGATTGCCATTGTAGTAGGCTTGTTTTGAATATTTGACCAAATTGACAATCGACATCGTTTTGGATAATTCCGGAATTTCTTCAATGGTTTGTTCCAATTCTTCCATTCGCTTGAGCGTGGATAATTTCATTACCCCTTTTTTGCGTTTGGTATCAATCATGATTTCCAAAGGCATTACACCGTCAAATTCTTTTTCAAAGAAAACAATGTCTTCAAAGAAAGGTTCTTTTTTAGGCATGTCTTCAATCAAACTTCCCGAAATACGCATTTGGAACACTCCGATAATTCCGAAAATAAGTAACAAAATAGCGGCTACATATATTGAAAAACGATTGTATTTTACATTGCGCAATATCCAATCCATAAAACGTTTTACCGAGCCACGCTCTAAATGTTTGGTGTGTCGATCGATTGGTGCGGGGATGTAGCTATGAAAAATAGGGATTACAATAATGCACAAAAAGAAGAGTCCAATAATATTAATCGAAGTCACAACTCCAAATTCCAATAAAAGCTGGTTGTTAGATGCAACAAAAGTGGCAAAACCAATAGCGGTAGTGACATTGGTCATTAATGTTGCCATCCCAATTTTGGTTGTAACCCGTTGCAACGCCTTGGCTTTATTACCGTGTACTTTGTATTCTTGATGGTATTTATTGGTCAAGAAAATACAATTCGGAATACCGATGACAATAATTAACGAAGGCACTAAGGCAGTTAAAACCGTAATTTCATAGTTGAATAACCCTAAGAAGCCAAATGACCACATTACTCCAATAATTACAATTATAATTGAGATTAGAGTAGCTCTGAAACTTCTAAAGAAGAAAAAGAAAAGTAATGAGGTAATCAATAAGGAAGCACCGATGAAAAGCCCAATTTCCTTGACAATTGTTTCGGCATTTAAAGTTCGAATATAAGGCATACCCGACACCCGTAAATCAATATTTGTTTCTTTTTCAAAGGCTTCAACTGCAGGAACTAAACGTTCAATTACAAAATCCTTGCGTGCAGGTGTATTGACAATTTTTTTATCCAAATAAATTGCAGAACGAATACTTCCTGATTTTTTATTAAAAAGAAGGCCTTCGTAAAAAGGCAAATCAGTAAATAGTTCTTTTTTTATTTGAGTAAGATAGGCTTTGTTTATCGTTTTGCTAGGATCCACAAATGGAACTAGTTCAAACTTTTCAAGCGAATCGTTTCGTTGCAATTGTTGTAAATCATTGATTGAAATGGCTAAATCAACCGCTTGGTCTTTTTTTAGTTGATTCATTAATCGGGTCCAAGCAGCAAAGGCTTTTGGTGTAAAAATGGCATCATCTTTTATTCCGATAATGATGAGGTTTCCTTCTTCGCCAAATTTGTTTAGGAATGCATTGTATTCTACATTGACCACGTTGTCATCGGGCAACATATTGGCTTCGGTATGGGTAAAATGAATATTTTTCCATTGGGTTGCCAACAATCCTGTTATTACTATCACGATGGATAGCATTAAAATTCTATTTCTAAGTACGATTCGAGCAAACAACTCCCAAAATCCTAAACTAAACCACTTGATCATTATTGATTTTTTATGCGTTGCAAAGGTAGTTAAAGCGTACTAATTTTTTTTGTTTTAGGGGATTTGATTTTGGACTTTTTAGCAGGAGAAGCAGTGAAAGATTATATTTAGGTTACTATTTGTATTCCTATAATAATTGCTATATTTGATTTTTACATCTTTGTGTAAAATAAAGCAGGTTTAAGAGGTATGAAAAATTATAAAAACGGAGCATTTTACATTGCTGTAACAGGTGGTTTTAGTGCGCTTATATATTGGATTATTAACGAAGGAAAGTTTCTTGAGCAAAATAAATCAATTGTAGAAGCCGCTAGTGAAAAAGGGTCTTGGAATGACTTTTTGGATTCTATGTTACACAATTTACAAGATCCATTAGCCATACTTTTAGCACAAATAGTTACCATTATTATTGTAGCCCGTTTTTTTGGTTGGGTATTTAAAAAAATTGGACAACCCACTGTTATTGGCGAAATTATAGCAGGAATTGTATTAGGACCATCACTTTTAGGAATGTATTTTCCGGAATTTTCAGCTACTTTATTCCCTGTTGAATCCTTAGGTAATTTGAAATTTCTAAGTCAAATTGGTTTAATTCTTTTCATGTTTGTTATCGGAATGGAATTAGACCTTAAAGTACTTAAAAATAAGGCCAATGAAGCGGTCGTAATTAGTCATGCCAGTATTGTAATCCCTTTTGCTTTAGGCATTGGTTTGTCTTATTTTGTGTACAATCGTTTTGCTCCAGAAGGGGTAAAGTTTTTGTCTTTTGCACTTTTTATGGGAATTGCCATGAGTATTACTGCTTTTCCTGTACTGGCGCGAATTGTACAAGAACGAGGATTACATAAAACTAAATTAGGTGCTATAGCCATCACTTGTGCAGCCGCAGATGATATAACCGCTTGGAGTTTGTTGGCGGTGGTAATTGCTATTGTAAAAGCGGGAACTTTTGTAAGTTCGTTATATATAATTGGTTTGGCCGTAGTCTATGTATTGGCTATGTTGTTTGTAGTTAAACCATTTTTGAAACGTATTGGTGATTTATATGCTTCAAAAGACACCTTGGTGAAACCTGTTGTGGCCATCTTTTTTCTTACTTTGATTATTTCGTCGTATGCTACAGAAGTGATTGGTATCCATGCGTTATTTGGTGCTTTCATGACAGGTGCTATTATGCCAGATGTCCCAAAATTCAGAACAATTTTCATAGAAAAAGTAGAAGACGTTGCTTTAATCTTATTATTGCCTTTGTTCTTTGTATTCACGGGTTTAAAAACAGAAATCGGTTTAATTAACGATCCCTATTTATGGAAAGTAACTGGTTTTATTATTTTAGTAGCTGTTGTCGGCAAGTTTTTAGGAAGTGCTTTGGCAGCGAAATTTGTGGGTCAATCCTGGTCAGATAGTTTAACTATAGGTGCTTTAATGAACACTAGAGGGTTGATGGAATTGATTGTGTTAAACATTGGTTTGGAACTAAAAGTACTGACTCCAGAAGTGTTTACCATGATGGTAATTATGGCTTTGGTTACTACGTTTATGACTGGTCCAGCCTTAGATTTTATCAATTTTATTTTCAAAAATAAGGAGGCAATTACTCCCGAAATTGTACTCAACGAGAATAAGTACAAAGTCTTAATTTCCTTTGGTAACAATGAAAAAGGAAAATCATTATTGCGTTTAGCCAATAGTTTGACCAAAAAACAAAAAAAATCAGCATCAATAACTGCAATGCATTTGTACTTGAGTGATGAGATGCATACGTTCAATACGGAAGAAATAGAAAAAGACAGTTTTGTACCTATTTTAGAAGAATCAAAATTATTGAATCAAGAAATCGATACGCTTTTCAAAGCCACTATGGATATTGAAACGGAAATTGCTGATGTTGCTAATCAAGGTGATTACGATTTGTTATTAGTTGGTTTAGGGAAATCAATTTTTGAAGGAACTATTTTAGGAAAAGTAATCGGATTTACTACCCGAATCATTAATCCAGACCGTTTAATTGATAAATTTACCGGTAAAGAAGGATTGTTTGAAAACTCGCCTTTTGATGAGAGAACACGTCAAATTATTTCTAAAACTAAAATGCCTTTGGGGGTATTAATTGATAAAGATTTACAAACGGTTAACCGTGTTTTTATTCCCATCTTTACTTCTGAGGATTCATTCTTATTAGACTATGCACAGAAATTAATTTTCAACAATAATTCTAAAGTCGAAATACTCGATGTTAATGGAGATATTCATACCAATTTTGTGGTTCAAAGTGCCTTGGAATCTTTGGAACAAAAATACCCCAATAACATTAATTTGATGGAAGATCGTATTGTTAAAAAAGAATTCTTAGCAGATCAAGACTTGATGATTATTAGTTTAGAAAGTTGGAAAGCATTAGTTGATTCCCAAAGCGATTGGTTAAGTGGCATTCCTTCAGTATTGATTTTAAAACCCTAAGTCGATTATATAGCTGATTTTTACAGCAATATTATCTTCAAATTTTAAAAGACCATTAGGACCATAACGATAGAAACCAACAAGTCCAATTCCTTTATAGATTTGGTTCAATTCAATGCCCGATTCAAAGTAGCCTTTATTTAATGTTTTAAAGTCTAGACCTTGATGACGATCAGCATGATGTAAATTTCCCCAAGCCATTCGCGTTACAAATACAAATGAAGGTTTTACTTTTTTGAAAAGTGTAATTTTTTTAAACCCATGTTTGAATTGAAATTGCAAATATTCGCTCGAGAAAAATTCATTGTAATACATGGTTTCAAAACTATTTTTTCCTGCAAATGTAATACGCTGCAGTATGGTTTCTTTAGTAATATTATTTGGAGAGATGCTATACAAATGAGACAAAGGAAGATCACCAAAAGCATATCCTCCTTGAATAAGTATGCTTGTTTTTTGGCCGTTAAGGTATTTTTTTTCGAATTCGGTTCTAAAGTCAATTTTGCCAAAATCAAAATCATTTGATGCCATTTTCGGAATTGATTTTGTAAATTGAAAAGTAAATTTCGGGAATCGTTTTTCGACTTCAACTCTTCCGGTTGGGGTTTGCATATAATCGCTGAACGGGCTCCATTTTAAGGAGACCATTGCGGTGGTCATGGTGTAATCAGTAAATGATTTTCCATTTAGCACATACGAATAGTCAAATTTAGGTGCGATGCTCGTTGTGGCTATTTCCCAAACACTTTCTGTTTTTGGAATAAATTTAGTTTCAATAAATGCTTTCCAACTTTTGTAATTGTAAAAGGTGCTAATATTAAAAGGCCTTGGATCGTAAATTTTAAAACCTCTTTTATCAATAGTAAATACGGTACTAGCAATCTCTCGAATATCATCGGTGTAGGAAATACCAAACCATGAATTAGTCGTTTCTCCTAAACGAGTTCCAGTACCAATACTGTATTTGAATTCCCCATCTTTGGTTCCATAGGCCGCATACCCTTCTATTTTGAAATTTTTTGAGAGGCGATCATTTGTAATTCCACCAGCACCTAAACGAAAGCCTTCGTAGTTATTGTAACTGATAAATTTTTTAAGATCTAAATCGGCAACTCCCAATGGGATGTAGCCGTTAATAAGACGGCGACCAATAATGATCTTACGTTCAAAATGGTTTTTTACTGCAATACTATCTAAAACTTTATAGGTTTTTTGGCTACGAATGTCCAAGCTGTCCTTGCGGTATTTGTTCCAAAAATCATCTGTTCTAGTGCTAGCTTCTTTATTAATTTCAAGTGCAATTGCTCCTTTCTTAATTGTGATTGGCTGGTTAAATTGGACTTCGAAATTGGTGCTTTTAGAAAGTAAATAGATAAAATCCGACGCTTCTTTTTTACGTGGTTTAAAGTCTTTTTCTGCGTCTCCTTCAAATTGTATAGTTCCGCCTAATAATTTGAGATCATCATCATTATTTCCCTTTACAATTTTGAAAGTTTTGCTCGAAGGGAACCACAATTGTTCTTTTGGAACAAAGGTAAATTCATGTGTACCACTGATGTCAAGAACACCTTTAATTCGCATTACTGCTTTGGCAATTGCAAAGGTAGTAGGATCAATATACAATACTCCTTCAAGCCCCGAGGCTTTGTTTTTCTTTTTATTTTTAAAGTGAATCAGCACCACTTTTCTATCCTCAATATAGGTTGAATCTAGTAATTGGTATTTGTATTCCGAAATGGCATCGTTAGCAATTGGGCTGTTGTATTTCGTTTCAAATAATTCATAACTGGAATCGTAAATCGAAAAGGATTGTAACTTAAACCCTAGAATTTCATAAATAGGTTGTTTAAGTCCAGCCATTTTGGACCCTAAAATAGTTTCTTTTAAATGGTTGTTTTTGTATTGGTATAGCGAGACTTTTTCCGTTTGAAATAAATGTTGTTTCAAAATCATTTCTTTGAATTTATAATTCGAAGAATCAATTTTGGGATTTTTATTAGTCAGTTCTAAGGTGTCGATTTTTGAACTTATTGAGTCGGGATTAGCTGTGATAACGAGTTTGTTATAGCATTTAAAATCAAAACTGTTTAGCTTTTTTTGTGGATTATTTTGCTCTTTACGCGCAATCGTTTTTCTAATAATTCCTACCGCAGGATTTTCACGAGGAATGATAACTTCTTTTAAATCATTAGTGTTTTGATCTAATGAGATGAGGTAAAACGTTTTTCCTTGTTCGGTAGAGGTTGTTTTTTTTTCATAACCTACATAGGAAACGGTAAATTCTGAAATAGGTGTTAGACTTGAAATGCTAAACTTTCCATCAACGTCGGTAATTGTATTGATCCCAGTATTAGTTGCTATTGAAGCAAAAGAGAGCGGTTTATTACTAGCCGATTCTTTTACTAGCCCATTTAGCTGGAATTGGGCCTGCACCGAAAGAGAAAGCAAAAAAATAAATTTAAATAAGTGCTTCATAATTTAAATCGAAAAGTTCACCACGTTTATTAGAAGTACAAAAGTACATATAAAAAAAGTCCGTTTTATCTCTAAAACGGACTTAATTGTATTCTCTATTTTGATTATACTTTCATAATTTCGGCTTCTTTGTCTACAAGAAGTTCGTCGATTTTTTTGATGTAGGAGTTAGTCAAGTTTTGAACCTCGTCTTCGGCACTTTTACAAATGTCTTCTGAAGTTCCTTCTTTTTCTAATTTTTTGATATCAGTATTCGCATCCTTACGCGCGTTTCTAATCCCGATTTTAGCATCTTCAGCTTCAGCTTTTGCTTGTTTAGCTAATTCGCGACGTCTTTCTTCTGTCAATGGCGGTACGCTAATAATAACCATATCTCCATTATTCATTGGATTGAAACCCAGATTAGCAATCATAATTGCTTTTTCAATAGCATGCAAAATGTTTTTTTCAAAAGGCTGCAAAGTAATTGTTCTGGCATCAGGCACACTGATTTTTGACACTTGAGAAAGCGGTGTAGCTGAACCGTAATAGTCAACAAAAACACTTCCTAACATTGCAGGAGAAGCTTTTCCAGCACGAATATTTAAAAAGGCTTTTCCTAGATGTTCAATAGAACCATCCATAGATTCTTTCGTGCTATCTAATATAAATTCAATTTCTTCAGTCATTTTTAGATTATTTAGATTTATAGATTATTTAGATTTATAGATTCTTTTGGTCTAACTATCTAAGAAGTCTATTCTATCTTATTAAATATTTACTACTGTTCCAATGTTTTCGCCTTCGCAAATTTTAATTAGGTTACCCTCTTTGTTCATGTCGAAAACTACAATTGGCAATTGGTTTTCTTGGCTTAAAGTAAATGCAGTGGTGTCCATTACATTCAATCCTTTGCTCAAAACATCTTCAAAAGAGATGTAATCAAATTTTACTGCACTCGCATTTTTCTCAGGATCACAATCATACACTCCATCTACTCGGGTTCCTTTTAAAATTACGTCAGCGTTTACTTCAATTCCACGTAAAACTGCTGCGGTGTCAGTTGTAAAGTATGGATTTCCAGTTCCCGCACCAAAAATTACAATTCTTCCTTTTTCCAAGTGACGAACAGCTCTTCTTTTGATATAAGGTTCTGCAATAGATTCCATTTTTAGGGCAGTTTGCAAACGCGTTTTCATTCCTTTGTCTTCCAAAGCGCCTTGCAAAGCCATTCCATTGATCACGGTTGCTAACATTCCCATGTAATCGCCTTGAACGCGGTCCATTCCTGAACTCACACCAGCTACACCTCTAAAAATGTTTCCACCGCCAATTACAATGGCAATTTCAACTCCTTTTTCATGAATTAATTTGATTTCGTCAGCATATTCTGCTAATCTTTTCGGGTCAATTCCATAATTTAAATCGCCCATTAAAGCTTCACCACTTAATTTTAGAAGAATTCTTTTGTATTTCATGAGTTGGTTGAGTTATTTGCTGCAAATATAGTTATATTCTCATTTTTTGAAATAGTGTTTTAAAAAAATAATTTATGGTTTTTATACACAATGTAATAATTGTCACGCACTATTTGAATACTATCGACTACCTTCCGTACAATAAATAGTTGAAAAATGAAAACGTATATTGGGAAAGCGCTGTTTAATAGCCATTCGTATGAAGAATATAGAAAATTAATGGCTGATTTGTTGCAACAAGGTAAGTCATCTGCTGTAGAACAAACAGATGAGCGTACGCACTATAGTGAGTTGAATGAGTCTAGAATGCGCCGATTGGATAAGACAATGAAAATTACGGATGAGAATAAGTGTAAATTAAGAGGTTTAAACAATCATTATATTTGGCTAGTACTTACTGAAAGTTGGTGTGGAGACGCAGCTCAAATTCTACCGATTCTCCATAAAATGACCTTGGAGTCCAATGAAAAAATCGAAATGAAATTGGTGTTGCGTGATGAGAATGAAGAATTAATGAATCATTTTTTAACCAATAAGGGCAAAGCAATTCCAAAACTTATTATGATTGATAAAGAAACAGGATCAGTAGTAGGAGATTGGGGACCAAGACCACAAGGCGCTATCGATTTAATTGAAAATTATAAAGAAAAATTGGGTGTTATTGACGAAACGGCTAAAGCCGACTTACAATTATGGTATTTACACGACAAAGGCGTGAGTACACAGAATGAGATTATTCAGTTGCTTCAGGATTCAGAGTAGCTTTCTCAAACTCTTCTGGAGTTAAGGCGTTAATTACATTATAATCGCCAATTTTAGTGCGACGCAAAGCTGTTAAATGAGATCCAGATTGCATCGCTTTTCCAAAGTCGAAAGCTAACGAACGAATGTAAGTTCCTTTGCTACAAACTACTCTGAAATCAATTTCGGGTAATGCGATTCGAGTAATTTCAAATTCGTAAATCGTAGTTTTTCTGGAAGCTATTTCCACTTCAACACCTGCTCTTGCATGTTCGTACAAGCGAACACCTTCTTTTTTTATTGCTGAAAAGACAGGTGGCTTTTGGTCAATTTCGCCCAAAAATTTCTCCACCGTTTTATGGATAAGGGCTTCGTCAATATGAGTGATCGGGTAAGTTTGGTCAATTTCGGTTTCTAAATCATAGGAAGGAGTCGTGGCTCCAATGAAAAAAGTTCCCGTATATTCTTTTGGTTGCGCCTGAATTTCGGTGATTCTCTTAGTAAATTTTCCGGTGCAAATAATGAGCAAGCCTGAAGCCAAAGGATCTAAAGTTCCAGCATGTCCAATTTTGAATTTCTTTGGTAAATCGAAATTGCGTTTTAAAATGTATTTCAGTTTGTTTACAGCCTGAAAAGAAGACCAAGTTAAAGGTTTGTCAATTAGAATGACTTGACCATTCAAAAAATCTTCGGCTGTTTTCAAGGAGGTTATTTTAAAAATGAAAAATACAGGAGTAAGAAACTACCAACAATTATACGGTACCATCCCCAAGGTTTGAAACCATATTGTTTGATGATTTCGATAAAGAATTTGATAGCCAAAAAGGCAACAATAAATGCGACAACATTTCCTAAAAGAAAGAATTGAATATGATCAGTTGATTTTAAAATTAATTCGTAGCCTTTCATTTGAGAGGCTTCGTAGGTTTTTAAAAAAACCGAATAACAAGTTACCGCAAGCATAGTTGGAACAGCAAGAAAGAAGGAGAATTCAGCCGCTGCGTGCCGACTTAAACCTTGTTGCATTCCGCCAATAATAGAAGCGGCAGATCGGCTTGTGCCTGGCATCATAGCTAAACATTGCCAAAAACCAATGGTTACAGCTTTCTTAATTGTGATATCTTCCTCTTGTAAAACCGTTGGGTTTTGAAATTTGGAATCGATAAAAAGTAACACAATCCCTCCAAGAATTAATACAATCGCAATGGGTATTGGATCTCCTAAAACAGCTTCGATTTTATCATCAAATAATTTTCCTAATACTAATGCAGGGATTACTGCATATGCAAGTTTTATAAAAAAATTGAACTTAGAAAAGTCGAAGAATTTTTTCCAATACAAAGCCACAACAGCCAATATTGCACCAAATTGAATGGAAACCTGAAAGAGTTTTACAAAATCATCTTCTTGGATTCCAAAATACGAACTCATAAACACCATGTGTGCTGTAGAAGAAACAGGAAGATATTCTGTTAATCCTTCTATTATGGCAATTAAAATAGCTTGTAATGTATTCATTTAGGCCTTTTTTGGATTTTTCAAAATAGCATAAATGGTGATTCCAAAACCAATTAAAACGGTAGTCGGTGCCAAACGAATGCGTCTGAAACTAAACACTTCTTCATTAAATACATTTGGATCTTCGCTTCCTCCTCCAGACATTAGAATAAATCCCAACGCAATTACGGCAATACCAATTAGTAATATTTTATAATTTACTTTTTCAAAAAGAAATTCTTGTTTGTGTTCGCTATTGTTTTTCATAAGTCATTGCGAGGGACGAAGCAATCTCCTCAATATTAGTTAATACAAATCGTCTGTTCGTAAATTCAAGAAACGTTGTGTTGCAAAATACGTACTCAACCACGTAATTAATACTCCAAGAGCAAATACTGAAATTAGGACTAAAGCAATCAGTAATTGGTCATCAAGAAGTCCTAGGTCAGGGAAGTTGCTTTCTAAATAAATTAAAACACCAATTAAAGCTAAAACGGCTAAACCGGCTCCAATCATTCCTAAACGAACACTTCGCATCACAAATGGTTTTCTAATAAACGCTTTGGTTGCTCCCACCATTTGCATGGTTTTAATGATAAAGCGATTCGAATGAATTGACAATCGCAATGAGCTGTTGATTAATAATACAGCAATAATGGTAAAAAAGCCGCTGATGATTAGAATCCACATGCTGACTTTTTTGATATTGTCATTTACTAAATTGACTAATTGTTTATCATAAACAATATCTGAAATCATTGGGTTTTTTCTTAGTTGACTTTCCACTTTTGCAATGCTATCTTTATAAACATAGTCGGCTTTTAAGTGAATGTCAAACGAGTTTTGCAAAGGATTCTCACCAAGAAAAGTCACAAAATCTTCACCAATAATATCGGTATGTTGTTTAGCTGCAGCATCTTTAGAAACGTATTCGAAAGTTTTTGCAAATGGCGCTCTTTTTAATTCAGCATCAAAAGATTTGATGATGGTGTCATTGGCTTCTTTTTTGAAAAATACCGTCATGGCAATGTTTTCTCTGAAGTCGTCTGCTAGTTTTTTAGAATTGATGATAAAAAGACCTAACATTCCTAGTAAAAATAGGACTAAGAATACACTTAATACTACTGAAAAATAAGAAGAAATTAAACGGCGTTTTTGAAATTTATCGTAAGAAGAACTCATAGTATATCGAAATTATGGGGTAAAAATAATAAAGAATTTCTTTATTTAAAGTTAATATCGTTCAAAGTTTTAACTTTCGTACAATAAACGTAAATTTGGCGTCTGAAATTGTAAAAGATCGTGAGTTTTTTTATTTTTTTAGATAGTCATACAAATTATTTTCAGCCTACGAAAAGGCTACAACAAATAGAGCATACAATGAAATACAATCCGAACGAAATTGAAGCGAAATGGCAAAAGTATTGGGCAGAAAATCAAACTTTTGCGGCGCAAAACAATTCTGACAAACCCAAACATTATGTGTTAGACATGTTTCCTTATCCATCGGGAGCGGGACTTCATGTGGGTCATCCGTTAGGGTATATTGCTTCGGATGTGTATTCAAGATACAAAAGACACCAAGGATTTAATGTGTTGCACCCAATGGGTTATGACAGTTTTGGACTACCTGCAGAACAATATGCAATTCAAACGGGGCAACGTCCTGAAGATACTACTTCTGTAAACATTGACGGTGGAGTTGATAAAGAGGGAAACCAAATTGCGGGGTATAGAAAACAATTGGATAAAATTGGATTCTCGTTTGATTGGAGTCGTGAAGTGCGTACTTCTAATTCCGATTATTACAGGCATACACAATGGATTTTCATCCAATTATTTAATTCGTGGTACAATAAAAACACAGATAAGGCAGAAGATATTTCGACTTTAATTGCCTTATTCGAAAAAGAGGGAAATGCTAATGTAAATGCCGTTTGTGATGATAACATCGTCTCTTTTTCGGCTTCAGAATGGAATGCATTTTCATCTTCAGACCAACAAAAAATACTATTACAATACCGATTAACCTATTTGGCAGAAACCGAAGTGAACTGGTGTCCAGGATTGGGAACGGTTTTGGCGAACGACGAAATTGTAAACGGTGTTTCTGAACGCGGTGGATATCCGGTGATTCGTAAAAAAATGACCCAATGGAGTATGCGAATTTCGGCCTATGCTGAACGTTTATTGCAAGGTTTAGATACGATTGACTGGACCGAAAGTATCAAAGAAAGTCAGCGTAATTGGATTGGAAAATCGGTTGGAGCAACAGTTTCATTTAACGTCATTGCGAGCGAAGAGAAGCAATCTATAGACGTTTTCACTACTCGTCCTGATACTATTTTTGGAGTAACTTTTATGACTTTGGCGCCAGAACATGAATTGGTGGCACAAATTACGACTCCAGAACAAAAACAAGCAGTTGAAGAATATATTGAAAAAACAGCCAAGCGTTCTGAACGTGAAAGAATGGCTGATGTAAAAACCATTTCAGGTGTTTTTACGGGCGCTTATGCCGAACATCCTTTTACAAAAGAGCCGATTCCGGTTTGGATTGGCGATTATGTCTTAGCTGGATACGGAACAGGAGCTGTTATGGCAGTGCCTTGTGGCGACGAAAGAGATTATGCATTTGCGAATTTCTTTAAAGGAACACCAGGAATGCCTGTTATTAAAAACATTTTTAATAAAGACATTTCAGAAGCAGTTTATGGAGATAAAGGCGGTTTCGAATTAATAGATTCTGACTTTTTAAACGGTTTAGGATACAAAGAAGGAACGAAAAAAGTAATTGAGGCTTTAGAAAAAATAGGACAAGGAAAAGGAAAAACCAATTACCGTTTGCGTGATGCTGTTTTCTCTCGTCAGCGTTATTGGGGAGAACCATTTCCAGTGTATTATGTAAATGGATTGCCACAAATGATTGACGCACAACATTTGCCTATTATTTTGCCAGAAGTGGAGAAATATTTACCTACCGAAGAAGGTTTACCACCTTTGGGTAATGCTGCAGTTTGGGCTTGGGACAGTAAAAATAACAAAGTTGTTGAAACGAATTTAGTGAACAACACGACTATTTTTCCTTTAGAATTGAACACTATGCCAGGTTGGGCGGGGAGTTCTTGGTATTGGATGCGTTATATGGATGCGCATAACGAAAACGAATTTGCTAGTCAAGACGCATTGAAATATTGGGAAAGTGTGGATTTGTACATTGGCGGAAGCGAACATGCAACAGGCCATTTATTGTACTCTCGTTTTTGGAACAAATTTTTAAAAGATAAAGGTTTTGCACCAACGGAAGAACCCTTCAAAAAACTGATTAATCAGGGAATGATTTTGGGAATGAGTGCGTTTGTATATCGTTTGGACGGAACCTCTACGTATGTTTCTAAAAATCAAATTAAAGACCAAAAGGTACAACCAATTCACGTAGATGTTAATTTGATTAATAGCTCTGATGAGTTGGATATTGAAGCGTTTAAAAACTGGAGAGAAGATTATGCAAATGCACAATTTATAACCGAAGAGAATGGTAAATACATTGTAGGTCGTGAAATCGAAAAAATGTCTAAATCGAAATACAATGTCGTTACGCCCGATTTAATTTGTGCTGAATATGGTGCTGACACCTTGCGTTTGTACGAAATGTTTTTAGGGCCATTAGAACAAGCCAAGCCTTGGAATACAGCCGGAATTTCGGGAGTGTTTGGTTTCTTGAAAAAACTATGTCGTTTGTATTTTGATGATAACGGATTTGTAGTTACTAATAACGAACCGACCAAAGACAACTTGAAATCACTACACAAAACGATTAAAAAAGTAGCAGAAGATATTGAGAGTTTTTCATTTAATACTTCAGTTTCTCAGTTTATGATTTGTGTGAATGAATTGTCAACACAAAATTGCCATGAAAGAGCAATTTTAGAGCCATTGGCGATTTTAATTTCGCCTTATGCGCCACATATTGCAGAAGAATTATGGTCGTTATTAGGTCATTCCAATTCGATTGCAACCGTTGCTTTTCCAAAATTTGAAGCGGCTCATTTGGTAGAAAGCAGCAAAGAATATCCAGTTTCTTTCAACGGAAAAATGCGTTTCACAATTGAATTGCCTTTGGATTTAACCAAAGAACAAATTGAGGAAATTATAATGAAAGACGAACGTACCTTGCGTCAGTTGGATGGAAGAATGCCTAATAAAGTAATTATTGTACCGGGAAAAATTATCAATTTAGTTGGGTAATGACTATATAAGATTTAAATCAATCTCTGTTCCGATATTTGGGACAGAGATTTTTTATTTGTAAAAACACCAATAACCCAATCAACTCATAAATTCATAACCTACAATTGAATTTGTCTGTCAATTTGTTGGTCTAAAGAAATAAAGGTTTCTGTTCTAGAAACGCCTTCAATAGCTTGAATTTTAGTATTTAATAAATGCATTAAATGTTCGTTATCCAAACAGATGATTTTAATTAAAATCGACCAGTTTCCAGTAGTATAGTGACATTCCAATACTTCGGGAATTTTCTTTAGGTCACGAACTGCTTCCGAATTTCGAGCGGCTTTGTCCAAATAGATTCCCACAAATGCCATCGTATTATATCCTAACACTTTGTGATTTACAGTGAATTTGGAACCTGAAATTACTCCAGATTGTTCTAATTTTCGTAAACGTTGATGAATAGCTGCGCCAGAGATTCCAATTTTATTAGCAATTTGGAGAATGGGTTTTCTAGCATCTTCCATTAAATCGCGCAAAATTTCTTTGTCGATTCCGTCTATTTCTACTTGTAGTGAATTGATTTTCATGTATGTAAAAGTTATCGATTAGCTGTCATATATGTTATCGCCTTTTTATTTAGCGGTGTTTGCTAGTGCAAACTTGTTTTTAAAAGCGATTTCATAAATTGATAATTGTAACCAAATGTCTTTTTTTTGGTTTGAATTGAAAATCAAAAGTAGAAAAAATAAAACGAATTTAATTATTTCGTTCATTTTGGCTTATAAAAAAACCATCCAGAAGGGATGGTTTTTGAAATGTATAAGCGACTTTTTATTTTCCTTTATTAGCTTCAGCAACATATTTTTCTAATGCCATTGTCATGGATGGTGTTCCAGGTGTAGGTGCCATAATATCGATGCGTAAACCGTGATCTAACGCTTCTTTTTGGGTAGTACTTCCAAATACTGCAATACGAGTATCGTTTTGTTTGAAATCAGGGAAGTTTTTGAATAATGATTTAATTCCTGTTGGGCTAAAGAAAGCCAACACGTCATAATATACATCGGCTAAATCAGATAAATCACTCATTACTGTTTTGTAAAAAGTAGCTGGTGTCCAATCTACTTTTAAACCGTCTAATGTAACAGGAATATCAGCATTCAATTGATCTGAAGCAGGTAATAGGAATTTTTCGTCTTTGTATTTTTTGATCAGCGGAGATAAATCAGCAAAATCTTTTGGTCCTACATATATTTTACGTTTTCTATACACCACATATTTTTGAAGGTAAAAAGCAATCGCTTCTGACTGACAAAAATATTTTAATCCTTCAGGCACTTTATAACGCATTTCTTCGGCCACTCTAAAAAAGTGATCTACTGCATTTTTACTTGTTAAAATAATGGCACTGTAATTATTCAGGTCAATTTTTTGCAGTCTAATTTCTTTTGCATTAACTCCTTCTACATGAATAAAAGGTCTGAAATCAATTTTTACTTTATGCTTTTGTTGCAGCTCAAAGTAAGGAGAGTTCTCCACTTTAGGCTCTGGTTGCGACACCAAAATTGTTTTCACTTTCATACTATAACTTTTTCTATGCGACTCCTTTCGTAAACCAATAATACATGAAATAGTAAGGGGCTATTTCAAGAGCGCAAAGATACAAAATAAAATAAAACAACTTGCTGAATATTAAATTTTGATAATTTTTAATTGAAACCACGTAAGTTACTAGGTTTGCAGCTATTACGATTGCGATAATTAATGTTGGAAACAGTGTGTTTACGTTATCGTAATAGAAAAATAACATATTAATTGGCAGTAAAATTATGCCTATGTATGTTCGATAGGTGACTTTTTGATGATTGAATTGTTCGACAAATTCTTCAATATGAAAAGAAGTCGCAATAATTTTCTCAATGAGTACTTTTGATAAAATAAAAAAAAGTAAAAAATTGGCGATTTGAATGTACTGCATCCAATCTTCTTTAGATCCATATCCATAAATATGCATCGCAAGTTGGATGAAAAAGGTAAAAGAAATTACCTGCACAAAAAACAAAGCTATTGTAAATCCATTTTTTAAATTACTACTCTCACGATATACTTTTATGTATTTATCTGAAAATAATAAGTTGGCAAAATCACCAAAACGATTTTCAAAAACAGATTTCGTAACTGCAATAGTTGCAAAACAAATTAAAAACAAGAGTGTAACCCAATCAGAGTTGTCAGATATGCGGGGATGAAGTACAAATTCATTCATAGTGTCGCAAAATTACTAATTTTTTATTTCATTAGTTTTTATTATAATTTTATTATGATTCAAATGGCATAAAAAGCTTACTTTTGCACTGAAATTACTCAAAATTATGAATGATTGCATAGTTATAATCCCTACCTATAACGAAATTGAGAATGTCGAAAGCATTATTAGAACTGTGCTTTCGCAGCACAAACCATTTCACGTTTTAATTATTGATGATAATTCGCCAGACCATACTGCGGATAAAGTAATTGCACTACAAGCGGAGTTTCCTGAACGATTATTTTTGGAAAAAAGAGATAAAAAAGCAGGTTTAGGAACTGCTTACGTTCATGGGTTTAAATGGGCTTTGCAAAAGCAATACGATTTCATTTTTGAAATGGATGCCGATTTTTCTCATAATCCGCAAGATTTAGAGAAATTATATCATGCGTGTCATCTTGGGGATGCTGATTTAGCCATTGGATCTCGCTATGTTACGGGTGTAAATGTGGTCAATTGGCCATTAAGTCGGGTATTACTTTCTTATTTTGCTTCTGTTTATGTACGATTTATAACTGGAATGAAAATTCACGATGCTACTGCGGGATTTGTTTGTTATAAAAGACAAGTGTTAGAAAGTATTCATTTAGATCAAATCAAGTTTGTTGGATATGCGTTTCAAATTGAAATGAAGTACCGAACTTTTTGTACAAATTTTAAAATTACCGAAGTGCCTATCATTTTTACCGATAGGACTAAAGGGCAATCAAAAATGAGCAATTCCATTATTGTGGAAGCCGTTTTTGGAGTCATTGCGCTACGATTAAAAAGATTAGTCAACACATTATAAGAAAAAGATAGAATGAATAGGGTTTTAATTAAGAATGCCAAAATAGTAAACGAGGGAAGGATTTTTGAAGGCGATGTTTTAATAGAGGACGACTTAATTGTTGAAATCGC
>JACCEA012429777.1_pt1 | contig 32235 bp, 27 predicted proteins | sample 7449851 | NCBI WGS metagenome assembly JACCEA01 (sample SAMN15323453, study PRJNA562643) | freshwater metagenome | isolation source: river surface water | place: USA:Blue River Watershed | collected 2017-08-18 | reverse complement strand
CTGCTTCCACTTCTGCCTCTGCTGCGACTGCTTCCACTTCCGCGTCTGCTGCGACTGCTTCCACTTCTGCCTCTGCTGCGACTGCTTCCACTTCCGCGTCTGCTGCGACTGCTTCCACTTCCGCGTTTTCCGCGACTGCTTCCACTTCCACGTTTTCCGCGACTGCTTCCACTTCCACGTTTTCCGCGACTGCTTCCACTTCCGCATTGTCAGCGACTGCTTCCACTTCTGCGTCTGCTGCGACTGCTTCTACTTCCGCGTCTGCTGCGACTGCTTCCACTTCCGCGACTGCTGCGACTGCTTCCAATTCCGCGTCTGCTGCGACTGCTTCCAATTCCGCATTATCAGCGACTGCTTCCACTTCCGCATCATGAGCAACTACTTCCACTTCCGCATTATCAGCGACTGCTTCCAATTCCGCGTCTTCCGCGACTGCTTCCACTTGAGCAAGTTCAGAAAAACAATTTGCGATGGGAACCTGCGATTGTGCGGCAAGTTCCACTTCACGCAATGCAGCTGCCAAGTATGTCAAAATTATCTCTTTTTGGTCAACAACGGAAAGAGTTCTCGAAGATGAGATGGATGAATTTAGGTTTGCTATTTCGTGCGCGGTGTCGGCGGTCTGCACAGTGGACTCCGAGAGAGACGGAGGTTTGTGGGCGAGTGCATACGCTTCCGCAACAGAGGCAACAGAAGGAGCAGGGGCGTGGGACAACGAGAGAGACGGAGGTTTGTGGGCGCGTGCGTACGCTTCGGCAATAGAAGCGATGGAAGGAGCGGGGGTACGAGATTGGCGAAAGGAAGGCAAAGTGGTTGCAATGCCCGTGGCCGCGCGATGTGACGGAACTTTGTGTGCGACGGCTGCGGCAGTGGACGATGCCGCAGATGGTGCAGACTTTTTCAAGTGCGCTGAATGCCAGTGATACATCGTTGAAATCAAATTAAATCAAATCGACACTCCGCGTATAGTTGTCTGCAAAGAAAAAAGACGCGCACAATTCAACGAAGACAGAAAGAAATCAACCTTTTCGCATTGCCTTCCTCCTCCCCCACCACCTCTCTGCGAACGAATCAACTGCATCGAACCATGATTCCCATCAAGTGTGTCACCTGCGGCAAAGTGATTGCCGACATGTATCGAACCTACGTCGAAGAATGCCGCAAGCGCAAATTGGACAAAGGCGTTCCCTTGGACAAATTGCAGTACTTCACCAGCGGCCACGCAGAAAAGACAGTGGAAGGCTTGGTGTTGGACGAACTGCACATCACCAAAATGTGTTGCCGTCGTCATTTCCTCACCCACGTAGAACCCTTGTAACCTTCTAAGATGCACCACACCAAACAATGACAACACCCAGTCTTCATTGAAAATTTCTCTCCGCTTTCTTCATCGTACTCCACTTCATCTCTTTTTCGCCAACATAGACACCCACATCCCTCTGCTCCACGCTTTCTCCAATGCATACCCGTCGATCTTCCCTTCTCCGCCGCCGCAAATCTGGAAGCAAACCATCCCGAGGACACCGTCGCCAACGCGGCGGCAATTGCGCGGCATGCTCCTTGGGTATGTCAGGCGGCGGCGGCGGCGGTCATGTTGTAGTGCCGCCCGCGGTGTATCCCAATCCAGGCCCCGTTCCATTGCCAGGAGATGTCGCCACACCGATGTTGAACAGCACCAACTCTTCTTCCTTGGCGCAAGATGGTGGCAAACGCAGACACCGACGCCGTCCTTCCGGCAAGTCACGTAGACAAAACCATTCCCGCAGTCACGGTCGCGGCACCAGACGTCACACCGGCAGACGCGGAACAAAATGCAAGAGAAGGAGGTCAATGCGCGGCGGCGGATTTGTGTCCGACGATTTGATCAACGTTGGCCGCGAAATGCAATTCGGCGTTGGATCGGCCTATCGCAGCTTCTTGGGGCATCCAGCGCCGACCAATCCGTTGCCTTGGAAAGGACAACTCGCCTGATCACTCATTCAGTCGCCCTGCGTCCTAGGCTCCTAGGCTCCTAGGCTCCCAGGATTTGGCACGGATCTTTTTTCTGCGGGGAATGTACTTCTCCCTTTTGAGCACAACGACAACCGACAACCGACAACCAACGACCATGGCGAAATTTCCCACTTCCCCGCAACAAGTGTGTTTGCCTGCGCGCGTGTACTTTTGGATTTCGTTCATTGGCATTGCCATGATCGCGCTGCAAAATCTCGGCCTGGGCGCATCGGCGAGTCAGTACCACGTTGGCCATTTCTCCTGCAAAGTGCCGCACACCGGACTCATCCTGCTCATACAATCCATCTACGTCCTCTTCTGGACCTACGTGCTGCATCTCATATGCAAAGACGGACATGTGCAATTGTCTTGGTTGTTGGTGTTATTGCCATGGATTTTGTCCTTCGTAATGATCGGCATGCTCATGATCAATGCGTAATGCAACCACTGCGCACGACAGTTTTTTTTTCAGGCAGAGAGGATTTAAACAGACGACGGGAATATAAACACAATTGCGGCGATTGCGCACCGTTTTCCTTTCTTTGTTCATAAGTCATTCCTTTCCACCGCCACCAAACCTCAACGTGCATGTCCACCCTCACCATGCGCGCAGAAGACATGGTTGCGTCCGACACGCAGGACGTTGCTCTGACAGGAGAGATGGATCAACCACCAACGGCAGAAGCAGCAACGCAAGAGCATTCGCTGACACAATCGCAATTGTCAAGCACGTCACCGCCGTCGCAGTCACCGTCACCGCAGCCGTCGAAGATGCGCGGCACGGTGAAAAAACGAAAACCGGAAGAAGAGTGTCGCGAATTGAAAAACATTCGCTACAAATCGTTGATGCTGCATGGCACGCCGCTGCAAGAAACCCGCGCCTCCACCTGTTTGGAAAACGTGGAGCACATCCTGGAAGCGGAGACGATCCACAAAAGTTCGGAGCCGTGGTGCAAACTGAACAAAACCATGAAATTGCGCAAACTGCTGGAATACGTGCCGGTGTTTCGCGAATCCACTCCTCTATCCGAAGAAGACGCCGCCAACCTCGCCCTCTTCTTCCAAGACTGCCTAAACAAGAAGAAACTCACCAAGGTCAAAGACGTTGTCTACGACCGCGAGAAAGGATGCATCGTCGATATCCCCTCCCTCGCGTTCGGTGTTGCGAAGCGCCACTTTACTCTAAAGAATTTGGACAAACGCACCAGCACCCTCAAATCCTTGCCATCTTCGTCGCGGATGGATTCCGCCACCGCCGCTTCCGCCTCTTCCACCAATATTCACACCACCCCCAACACGAACACCAAATAAAAGGCGCGACAAGTACAACGTGCTTTCATCCCTCCATTCCCTCCAGCTTCGACATCTCAACATTTCAACATCCATCGCCGCGAGTGCCTTCGCGCGCGCCTTTTTTTTTGCACTTCGTATTTTGCAATCCATCTTTTTTTCTGTCGCGCAAATAACACCATTAATCAAAGCACTGTTCCATTTGTTTTTTTTGCCGCCGCGCAAACATTGCTTTGTTTTTCATATTCTCACTTCTTTTCTCTATCCAATTCTCTAATTTTCTTCTTGTTCCCTTCTTTTCTGTTCACACCGTCTTTGTTGCGTTGTCTGCATCTTTGTTCATCATGACCACCGTTCTCCATTCTCCGTCAGCCGCACCCTTTTCGTGGGAAACCTTCGAGCGCCAGTATCGTGCGGCAACGGCGGCGGATGCCCAACTGGAGAAAAATGGACAGGAGGAAGAAGGTCACGAAAATGCAGCAGCAGCAGCACGACTTGTCGCACAACGCATCCATCTGCACAAACGTTTACCTGATACCATCAACGTCCTTCGCGCACAGTGGCAGCCGGCGCAGCGCACGCAAGAGTGGCATCAATACCGCTGGACCATGATCACGGCCAGCAACGCATACAAGGCCTTCGAATCCGACGCCGCGCGCAATGCGCTCATCTTCGAGAAATGCAAGCCGATGGAAATTGTCGAGGAGGGGGTGGAGCCCGTGGCCCCCATCGTCAACGCCAACGGTGCGGCCCACTGGGGCAATAAGTACGAACCGGTGTCCGTCAGCTTCTACGAATACATCGCCGGCGGCAAAGTGGAGGACTTTGGTTGTTTGCGTCATCCGCGCTACCCATTCCTTGGCGCGTCACCCGACGGCATTGTCACCGACCTGCGGTCCCCGCGCTACGGTCGCATGCTGGAGATCAAAAACCCAGTGTCGCGCGTGCTCACGGGCACCCCCAAGAACGACTATTGGGTGCAGATGCAGATGCAGATGGAAGTGTGTGATCTGCATTTGTGCGATTTCCTGGAAACCAAGATTGTCGAGTACACGGACCAGTGTGCTTTTGCGGCCGATGCGCATCCAACCGACTTTGGTCTCACGGCGGACGGCAAGTGGCGCGGAATGATCGTGCACATGGTCGACCGGCACAAAAATCCGCACTATTTCTATCCGCCGCGCACGGTTGATAGCGATGAGGCGTTGCGCCAATGGCGGGATCAAACTCTGCAGCCATACCAGCAGCAGCAGCAGCAGGAGCAGCCATCGTCCGCCGAGCACCAATTGCAGTTCTTGACCTGTCGGTATTGGAAGATGGATCACTACAGTTTGGTGACGGTGGAGCGAGACCGCGCATGGTTCGCGAATGCCGTGGACACCTTGCGCGAAGTGTGGGACACCATCGAACATGAGCGCCAACACGGGTTCGACCATCGCGCGCCCAATCGACGTGGTCCGCGCAAAAACAACAAAAACGGCACACAAGTGCCCAAATGCTTACTTCTGCACATTAACAAGTTACCGGCGGCGGGTGCGGCGTGGACAGTGTCCACTGACATGTCTGCCACTGCATCCACCGCACAACAAGACACTACAACAATACAAACAGACAACAACAATACGCAGATCGAAAGTGACGAAGATGGGAGTGGTTGCATGGGAGAAACGGAAACAGGTCACTTGGAAAGAAATGTTGTCGGCGACAACCATGCGGCAGACAGCGAGATGGAAGAAGAAGACGTGGACGGAACCATGGGAGAAAACATGGAAGCGGAAGCGGAAGAAGGAGAAGAAGAAGACATGTAACCATCCTCTTTCTTCTTGTCCGTGTCATTGGTTTCCGACTTCATCGTGTTGCGTCATCGTTTCCAGTCATCGTTTCCAGTCATCGTCCTCCGCCATGGTCCATTCTTGTCGCAGGCGATAGCCTTGCGCTGGTGTCAGCCCAATTTTAAACATGGAATACATTCCGTCGGCGCGGTAAAAGGCCAATCCGCACTCTGTGGTCCAGAAGCGCCGAAGTTGCAAGATGATTCGTTCCAAGGACCAGAACGGATGATCGTTGTCCGACACACACAACCGGTGTGGCGCGCCTTCCATCGGCCGCACAATGCGCAAAAAGGTCACGGGTTGCTGCACTTGGCGCAACAACGTCTGTGGATGTTTCAGCACCTGGCGCAACAACACCATGACTTCCAGCAACTGGTTGGGGGTCATGGGCGTGTCACGTTCGGACATGGCGCAACAGGTGTCGTGCAGCAACTCCACCCACCAAGAGAGCGGCAGGGTGACATCGACTTCGTGCAACGACACTTCCTCCGCGTCGGCGACGATCATTGCATTCGGAATTGGCATTCCAGATGGAATGTTTGTTTTTTGTTGCTTCGGGACAAGTGTCGAATCAATATACTCCCGCAAACGCTACTGCTTCCCGAAAGGTCGCACTGCATTGTCTGAGGTCAACCTGTTGCTGCATCCACACGTAACATCGCAGGGTCACCAACACGTCGCACATTGCATTGTGCAAGTGGTGCGGCACCTCGCCGAAAAGATATGCGTGAAGTTCCGACAGTTTGGGGAATTTCCAATAGGACTTTCCCCGCGGCGTTTGCGCGCGGATCTGGCACACGTCGGTCATCGATTGCATGGTGCAGTACCATTGGGGAAAAGTGCACCATTCGTGCAAACGCTGTCGAAAGCACCGTGGAGTGTTCGCCTCCACGTCGACAACGTCCATCACCCCCGACACTTCAAATGCGCGGCGCGCCAATTCCACTTGGATGATTCGATGGTCAAATTCCACGTTGTGTGCCACTACGCGATCGGCGCGACGCAAACAACGTAGCATGACGTCCATCACTTGCGCGAATGGAACCCCGACGCGTCGCATCTCTGCGGTGGTGATGCCGTGGATCTTGCTGGCTTCCTCCGGGATGTCCACGTGATCGGGCAACTGCACCACGAAATCGTGCATTTCCTCGATCGCGTGCGTCGCGTCGTCGAACAACAAGAAACTGATTTGCACCGCATAGGGAAACAGATGGATGGTATCTCGTCGCAATTCCGTTCGCCGGGGTATGAGCCCCGTTGTTTCTGTGTCAAACAGCAACAAAATAGCCATTCGTATTGTAGAAAGGTGTGAAATGCAATTGTGTGTAGTAGTGTGTGTGTGTTTTGGTTGTGTGTGTGTGTGTGTAAGTGGAAAGGGTGTTAGTAAGTGCGTGTATGTAAATTAACAAGTTAAGAACCATGAACCAATATGAACAAACGACGATAACCATGCAATTCTACACTCTTTACCAAATACAAGGTTTGTGACTGTGTACACCGTGGGTTACAGGTGGTTGATGGAGAGGACAGTGGGGACAAGTCGGGCAGTGCGGACTTCGCCGGAGGGGCACCACAAACCGTCTGTGAGTTGGTGTTTCAGTGCCGGAAAATCGGTGTACAAGGTGTCTATGGATCGCGGGGCGGGTGCGGGCAAGGGGCGGCGATGGGGAGACACCCGCAAGTAGTGATTGCCGAAGTACTCGCGGACGCGGGGCATGTTGCGCACCCCGGGCAACAAGGTGTCGAGCACGGTGAAGTACAAATTCTCGGACAAATCGAAGTGTTCGGGCAATCCCCAGGCTGCCAGTTCCGCGGTCTCGTAGTAATGCAGATCCTTCAAGTACAGCAGGATGGTCAACACCATGGTGCTGTTGCGCATTTGACTGCCGGGGAGGTATTCGTTGAAGCGCGGAATGTTGTCCACCACGACGTTGTGTTGCACCGTGTGCGCGATGTGGGTGTTGGTGGGCGCCGCCGCCGCCATAGCGGGTGCATCGTCATTCTCGAGGTGCACAATCCACACTTCGTTGACGCTGCCAATCCAGTCGAACAGCGCGGACCGGTTGCGCATCTCCACCAACTCCATCAAGTGTGCCCAGTGGGACATGGTGATTTCGCAGGAATGTCGCGGGCCACTTAATCCCTTGCCGCGCATGCCGTTGGCAAGCCACTCTTGGTATTTGCGCATCACGCAGTGGAAAATCGCATTGGTGCGGTGGAGCATGTGCGCAATGTTGAGAACACGCAAGGAAGCGTCCACCTCCATTTTCCCCAATTGGTTCTCCTCGGGATGAACTGCCGTGGCGCGTCCCAATTCGGTGAACATGTTGTCCCATTCCACGTCGGGGTGTGGGTTCCATCTGCAAATGCTCTGTGATCGACCAAATCGACAGTTGAATCCAAACATGTTGCGCATGTCCAGCACGTTCGACACATTCCACTTGTCCAGGGGCTGGCTGAACTGCTTGGCGCCGTAAAACATCTGCGCCATGGATTGCACCTTCGACACGTCCCACGTCTTCAGCGACTGGTTGAACGTGGTGCATCCCTGAAACATGCCGTGCATGTTGCGCACGCGACTCACGTTCCAGCGTCCAACAGGTTGGTTGAATTGCACGCATCCCATGAACGCCAAGGACATGTTGGTGACATTGGAGGTGTCCCAGCGGGAAATGTCCACATTGAAGGATCGCAAACAATCGAAGGCTCGGTACAACGACGTCACGCGCGAAATGTCCCATGTTTCCATCGGACCGTGCAACTGCAACATCTGTGCGTAGATATTCTCCTTCGCGGCGCAACGAGTGGTATACAGGTCGATCAGTTCTTGCAAGTTGTCGTCCGTCACCGGTTTCCACACCCGGCGTCCCACAGGTCTCTCTACCCTCTCTCCTTGCACACATGCCGCGGTCGCCGCCGCCGCCTTTTCTTTTGACCGCGGTTTCTTCACCATGTCTCTTTCGGGGACATCATTGCCGGCGGAGGTGGTGGATGTAGTAGTGGGGTGCTGCAGCCACTGCGTCAATACTTCCGTGCAGCGGCGTTTGTTTTCGCGATGGGTCCTCATGATCAGCACGAGTGTGCAAAGAAATTGGAAAACGGGAATGTGCAAAAGAAAAGTTATGTTTCCCCTTTGCATACTGTTCCCGTTTCTATTTCTTCCATTTTCTCCCCCCCCTCCTGTTTGGACCACCTCAACTTAAAGTCCATTGTCATTCTGTCTCCCAAACTGCCTCCCGCGCAACGCACGTGTTCACATTTCCAGTTCACTTCAAAACAGACAAACAAACATGCCGCAATGGCCCCGCATCGTGCAATTGGTATTGTATTCCCCAGACCCGCACTATGACCAGATGTATGCCGCGACGCGATCGTTTTACCACATCCCCACGTGGTACTATTTCTTCGATCCTCACATGCCTGCCTCCGAAGGAGATGTGCAGCTGGATGGCGACAAGTTGCGCATTCGCGGCGAAGAGTCGTTCCTCCCGGGCATTTTGGACAAAACGATGCGCGCCATTGCTTATGTCACTCAACACGTGGAGTTTGACTACCTCATTCGATCGAACGTGAGTACCGTGGTGCACATTGCACGCATTGCACTCTATCTCGCCCACACGCCAGTGGACTACGGCGGGTGGGCCCTGAACTTGCGCTGGTTGGACCCCAAATCCGGCATCGTGGATCGGCGACACGAAGGAACCACCTTCGTCAGCGGTACCTGTATCATCCTCTCCCATCGCACGGCGCAACTGTTGGTGCAACGCAGTGACCTAGTCGACCGCCGCATCATCGACGATGTGGCCATCGCCGTCTTCATGAAGCAGATGAACATTCCAGTGCGTTCGTTCACGAGTCATTTCCTGGTGGTGAATCCATCGACGCCCTTGCCGCGCCAGATTGGACAGTTCCGGTGGATTTTCCGACACAAGACGGCCAACAACCGCGATGCAGAGGTGCGCAGCATCCAGCAGACGGTCCAATCGCTCCAGTCCGATCTCGCGGAAGTTCTGGCTGCCATCGCGTCATCTTCATCCTCATCTTCATCTTCATCTTCATCCTTATCCACCACGGCCACTTCCACAGCTTCAGCCAAGGTTTCTTCCGACATTCGTCTCGTGCCGGCGAAACCGTCGTCCATCATTCAATCCATGTCCGTCGACGCATTGCCAAAATGCAGACCCAACACCAATCGCCCAATGTCGTTGTCGGAAGCCATGGTGCGATCCATCTGCGTCAAAGCGCCGCCGCCACACTGAACACAGGTGTGTTCGTGTGGTTGGTTTCCGCGAAGTAGAAAGAAGTGTAGATAGACTGTTGTCATGGTAATTTTCGTAATAACGACCGACCGACCAACCAACAAACTCAGCACGTGAAACGAAGTTATCAATCCAACCTTTTTCGCATAATTTTCGATTTACATCCTTTTACAGAGAAACAAAGTCATATACACGAAAAACAAACAAACAACCTAACCAAATCAATCAATCGTCTGTGTTCAGGCGGAACACATCAAGCAAATGCCGTCGTCGTTATCTTTGTTGTCCTTGTCCTTGTTCCTCCCGCCGCTTTCTTGGATCCCATCGTCAACGGCGGTGGCGGTGGCGGCGGTGTTGGCCTCTGGTTCAATCGTGAACTGTTGAGGTTGATGCTTTGCTTTGCGGCGCAGGTAATAGATGCCAGTCTTGAGGCCAGCCTTCCAGCCATAGACGTGCATCGAGGTGAGTTTGGCGTACGTCGGATCTTCCATCCACAAATTGAGACTTTGGCTTTGGCAGATGTATGCGCCGCGGTCCGCCGCCATGTCGATCAAATGTTTCATCGGAATTTCCCACACGATCTTGTACCGTTCACGCAACTCTTCGCTCAGCATGCTCAGTTGCTGCACCGACCCCTTGTTGGCGATGATGTTGTTCTTCACCTGTTCGTTCCACAGGCCCTGCTCGATCAACTCCTTCATCAGGTACTTGTTCACCACCAAGAAATCGCCCGCCAACGTGCTGCGCGAATACAAATTGCTGGTGATCGGCTCGAAGCATTCGTTGTAGCCCAGAATCTGCGATGTCGACGCCGTGGGCATCGTCGCCATCAGCAGCGAATTGCGCAATCCGTGGGTGCGGATGTTCTCCTTCAGAGTGTCCCAATCGTAGCGCCCCGGCTCTGGCGTCACGCCCCACAGGTCGAACTGCAACACCCCCTCCGCGGCCGGCGACCCCTGGAACGACTCGTACGGACCCTTCTCGCGCGCCAGCTCCATGCTCTTCGTCAAGGCCGCATGGTACATTGTTTCGAACATGCGACGATTAATGCACTTCGCCTCCTCCGAATGGAACGGAAGTTTCAGGCGCAAGAAGGCGTCGGCCAATCCTTGCACTCCGATGCCGATGGGGCGGTGGCGGAAGTTGCTGCGCTCGGTCTTCTCGGTCGGATAGTAGTTGACGTCGATGACGCGGTTCAAATTTTCCGTCACCACCTGCGTGACGCGATGCAAGGCCTCGTAATCCACCGTGCGCGTCTCTTCGTTCACGAAGGCGGCCAGCGCAATCGACGCCAAATTGCATACGGCGGTTTGGTTTTCGTCCGAGTACTCTACCACCTCGCAGCAAAGATTGGACGAGCGAATGGTGCCCAGATTGCGCTGGTTCGACTTGAGGTTGCAGGCGTCTTTGAACAACAAAAAGGGCGTGCCCGTTTCCATCTGCGCATCCAAAATGCGGAACCACAGTTGTCGGGCCGGCAACGTCTTGCGCGCCTTGCCGGGCGTGGCTTCGTAGGCTTGGTAGCGCTGTTCGAATTCCGCACCGTGCGAGTCATACAACCCCGGGCATTCGTGTGGACAAAACAGGGACCACGATCCATTGTCCGACACGCGCTTCATGAACAAATCCGGAATCCACAGCGCGTAAAACAAGTCGCGGGCGCGCAACTCTTCTTCCCCCGTATTCTTGCGCATGTCCAAAAAGTCTTCCACGTCTGGATGCCATGGCTCCAAGTAGATGGCGAACGACCCATTGCGCTTCCCCCCGCCATTGTGCACCGTGCAAAAGGCGGTACAATAACTGTGTTCGTCGCGCATCTGCAAATCGTACATCACACCTCCACCACCACCGTCTTCCGCTCCTTCTACTCCACCGTCTTCTTCTCCTGCTTCTTCTGATTCTACTTCTTCTCCCGCTCCTTCTGGTTCCACTTCTTCTCCCGCTCCTTCCCCAGACCACAAATTGTCTTGTTGCACCTTGGTTATTTTCAGGTACACGTGTGTATCCGTGTAAAAAAAGCGATTGGCAAGGTTGCCAAACCCAGTTGGAATCATGTCCGGGGCGACACACAGCAATTGCACCACCCAGGATGGCGAAAGAGTGCGCGAGGTCATCGTCGCTTGATATGCACTCACGAATGCGCGCAACACATCCGCGGGCAATCGCCACACTTCGGGATGCACCCGCGATCGACCACGCGCATCAAAGAAATGGGCATAGCGAAATGGGGATTGCACGGCTTCTCCGATCCAGCACAGTTCCACCTGGACATTTGTTGTCTCACTCGAAATGGTCAGTTGCGCCGGTATCATGCATTCCTCCAAGGTGGCTTTTGCTTCCCGCAACGTCTCCAATGCCTCCTCCGTCCCCGGCAACCGCAACAAACATCTGCCGCCGTTGCGTTGAAGCGACCACGTCCCCGCCGCTGCCATCATCCCCGCCAACCGAGCTTGGCGCACGGTCCATCGCAATGCACACTCGCGCGCAAACCCTTGTTGGGACGACCAATGGATACGTGGCATGACCAACCAATCGTTCTTGTCCAACTCCTTGGCCTCCACGTACTCAGGCGCAAACGTTCCTTTTTCCACACACATGCGAAATGTCTCCACATCTGTGCCAACGGTATTGCGCACCACCTGCACGGGATGTTCAGGGGTGAAGATCTGTTTCAGCGCATGCGCTTTCGCCAACAATGGCGCCACCACCACTTGCACCGCCAATCCACGGTAGCGGTGTTCCAACACATCCTGCACCGTCTCCCAGGTGCCTTTGGCATTCAACACGCGGGTCACACCGGCGATGCACTGCGAAATCGGTATCATGCCCTGGTCGGTGTGCACTAACGTGTCGTGCGGTACACACTGGTCCACGTAGCGCGCGGTGTTGTTGAAGACGCGCAACATCGGCACGATGCCGTTGGAGAACCCCGAGGTGCCCTGGATGTAGGTGCCCTTTGCGCGCACATTGTGGATGTTCAAGCCAACGCCGCCGGCAAACTTGGAAATCATCGCGCAATCGTGCAGCGTGTTGTAAATGCCGCGCAAACTGTCCTCTTCCATCGCCAAGAGGAAACAGCTGGACAACTGCGGACGGGGAGTACCAGCGTTGAACAGCGTGGGGGTGGCGTGCGTGAAGTGTTTCGTGGACATCAAGTCGTACGTCTCCTGGATCTTGCGCAACGTGTCTTCCGATCGATGCAAGGGGTTGCCGTGAATGCCCAGCGCCACGCGCATCCACATGTGTTGCGGGCGCTCCACGATTTGTTTGCGCACGCGGAACAAGTAGGAACGCTCCAAGGTGCGGAAGCCGAAATAGTCGATGAGGTAGTCACGCTCGTGGTGGATCATGGCGTCCAGCGCGGCGCCGTGTTCTTGGATCAAGTCCCACAGGTACTGGGACACCAATGGTTGGTGTTCGTCGCGGTGGTTTCGAAATTGATACAGACGTTCCATGGCGGCGCAAAAACTCGGTTGCACGCTTTTGTGCAAATTGGACACGACCACGCGGCCTGCCAACGTCGCGTAGTCGTAGTGCTGACTCGACATTACCGCGCATTGTTCCGCCGTCAGTTCGTCAATTTTGAAGGTGGGGATTCGATCGTGCAGTTGGTCGATGACCTTGATGACCAACGATGCGTAGTCAATGTGGATGTTGGCTTCGTTGCCCAGCTTTTTCACCCGCTGCAGGATTTTGTCAAACGAAACATCCTGCAACGTCCCGTCGCGCTTCACCACTTGCATTTCTTTCGTGGCAGCAGCGACGGCAGATGCAGATGCAGTCGCCGTTGGCGTCGCCGATGCGGGGGAAGCGCATGCGGAGGATGAGGAGGATGTGGTTGCAAGAGATGCGGAAGATGACAGCGAAGTGAAATCCATCGAATCACGAGGAACCAACGAAACAACAGCAATGGAATGATGACGATGCGAACGATGAAGACGATACACGTGTCAGAACGAAAGAATGAAAACACGACCAAAACAACAACGAAAAAAAAACGGGGTGTTTGTTTCTTCCGCGTGAATGAATTAAATTATACAAGTCACATACCGATTCGCAAAGGTGCGCACCTCGCGCAACTACATCGACGATCGAACGAACACAAAAAACACACACACACATGACGACGCTACTCCTACCACTACACAACCGCCTCCACATTTCGCGGAGGGCCGAATACTTCGGTTAAGACGTTTGCGCACAGTTCTACGCCTCGTCATCCTCTTCATCCTCGTCCTCTTCGTCGTTCACATCCTCGTCATCGTCATCGTCCTCATCCTCATCCTCCTCGACCAAGTCGTCTCGCAGAAAGGATGACGGTGGTGGTGGTGGCGGAGGAGGAAGAACACTAGAAGAACAGATGGATGACGACGATGTCAACATCGAGGAAATGGGTGCGACCGGGGTCGGTGGTGGCGGAGGTGGCGAAATCAGGGAGGACTGTGTCGCCAGAGGTCGACGAATGGGCAACAGACAGACTCCTCGGCGCAATCCATCGACTCGATCCACGTCCTCATCCTCGTCGTCATCCGCGACACCGGAAACCATGGTTCTGGCGACGGGATGCGAAGAAGCAGATGCAGAAGAAGAAGAAGAAGAAGAAGACGACGCGGGGACAGCGAGGCGTGCTTGTTTTGTGCCTCCGTCGCCACCGCAGCGTCCACGCTTTCCGTTGGCATTGCCATCGAGGTTTGGGTTGCTGCTGCCGCCGTTACCCCCTTCCTCTGTCTCGCCATGTTCTTCTTTGGGCGCAAACACTACCTTCCATTGGGACAGGTCATCGGGTTGGTACTCATTGTGCGCACACGACAGAATTCGGTAGTTGTTGGCGCGGTAGTACGTTTTCCGCTTCAAATGCTGCGCCAAGAACATGTCGTGTGCATCGACGATGTCGACCACCAGCGGCATGGCATGTACCATGCGCAGAATGCGCCCAATGCATTGCTCCACGTCGGTTTTCGGCGTCGCCATGACCAGGGTGCTCAACGCGGGAATGTCGAGGGCCTCAGCCGCCATGGCGTAGGTGGCCAACACGATTTGTTTTCCCTCGGTTTCTTGCAACGCTTCCCGCTTCATCCCGCCGACGTACAACCCCACTGGCGCAAAGTTGCGGCGCGTCACCTCCTCCAACAAATACTGCAGCAACGACTTGTTGTGCGACAATAACATGATGTGTTGTCCTGGCCGGGTGCGCACCAACTCCGACAACACGAACACCAAAAACTGCGCGCGCGGCGTGTATTCGCAAATCCGCGTGATCATTGAACTCATCATCGGCCGACCATTGCGGTCCAAGATGAGGTCGCGGTACGCCGGATCGTCCGCCGCGTCGTAGTGGATAGCCTGCACCACCACCTTGTGTTTCTCCGGGCGATCCCCCTTGTACACCACGTCGCCCAGAAACATCTTGAACACGTACGTTGTGCGGTCTTTGCGGTCGATCGTGGCGGACAACCCCAGGGTGTATCGCGGCACCACACGGAAGAGGGCGTTGCTGAACGACTCGCTCGCGATGTGATGCACTTCGTCGACGACCAAGAATCCGAAGGACTGGAACAACGTGATGGGATAGTCCTTCTGCCACAGGCTTTGCAGCATGCCGATGACAATGTCTTTGTCGTCCACGTCCACCACGTCGGCCTGGATGCGACCGATGCGCGCATGCGGCAAGGTTTCGCGGATGCGGTCGCACCACTGATGCACCAAATTGCCTTGCTGCACGACCACCAAGGTCTTCAATCCCAATTTGGCGATGATGTAGAGCGCAATCTTCGTTTTGCCCCAGCCACACGGAAGGTGGAACAGTCCACCGCCGCACGGTTTGTCGCGGATCGTCTCAAAGAACGCGTCTGCCGCCGGGATTTGGTAGGGGCGCAACTCGAACTGGGGCGCCAATTGATTGCGCGGCGCGACGATGGGTTCGCCTTGCGCCAAGCCCAGCATCTGCGGGGGGCCGAAGCGCCGCCATCCGTAGTGCACCGGAACATACAAGCGACTGGGGGATTCTCGATACACGGCAAAGGATGGCGCAAACAGGGGATTCTGTCCCAGCGAAAACGGCTTCACCATCAACTCCTGCTTCACCTTCTGCAGTTCCTTGCTGGACAAACCGGTCTTCACGATGGAATAGCCGCGCGGTCCCAAGGTGGTGTCCAATCCCGCACTGGTGATCTCCGACACAGGCGTCATTCCGTAGGGCGATGGGGGAAGTTGCGGCGCCATCGCCGAAGAAGCAGTAGAAGCAGCAGATGGAGCATCCATCAACGTCGCTGCTTTCATCATGGCGTTGAGCGGCACCGCGTGCGGATTGGGTGGACGCTTCACACGCGCCGGATTGCGCATGCCAACTGTTCCACCTCTCCCACCTCTTCCGCCACCGCCGCCGAATGGAAGGTTGCTGGGGGAAGAAACGGATTGCGCGGCGGCGGACTCCACCGCCCCGTCGAATCCGTTCCTGCCGCTGTTCGGGAATCCTCGTCCGCGACTTGCGCCGCCACTGTAGCCACCACCACCCCTTCCACCACCATAGCCGCCGCCACGGTAGCCACCGCCACCGTAGCCGCTGGAGCGACCACCATAGGTTGCTTGTCCGTACCCACCGCCACCTCTTCCCCCACGTTGCGCTCCATTTTGTGCGGCGGAAAACGACTGGGAAGGATTCGAAGAGGAAGAAGATGAAGAGGCAGAAGAAGAGGAAAAAGAAGAGGAAGAACCGCTTGGCGCGGTGGAGGCCGCCGACGCCTGCGCCGAAGTGGCAAAACTCCCCGAGGTGATTGCGCGCTGCAAAAAAGGATGCATCTTGTCTTGTTGTGGTCAAAACCAGGTTGCTTATCTGCCAAAAAAACGGGGGATCGATGTAAAACAGACGACGTGCGATGTGAACTTCCCCGAATGTAAAATTATGCGAAGGCACCTCACGAACAAAAACTCGGGCGCAAAAAAAAGTCTCATGTTTTTATAAGTGCTGCTTTTTTTTCGAGGATTACACACATACACACGTACAGACTACACACTACACACTACACCGTCCCAATTGAACCACCTCATCCATGTTTCCAACCTCGATCTTTCGCAAACAACGCATGGGCGAAGCCGTCCTGTTCGTGCTGCTCGTCTTGTATCTGGTGTCCGGGGTGTCCTTGCCACCTGTTGCCGCGGGCTTCCTCGACACCATCGTCGGCAAAGTCGTCTTGTTCGTCGGGGTACTCTTCTTGTTCATGCACAGCCACCCAGCCCTTGGCGTCCTCGGCGCGCTCGCGGCGGTGGACATGGTGCGCAAATCCTACGGATGGGCCGCCAACATTGCCCCCATGATCCAAACGACCCCCACCGAATCCCAAAAGTTGGCGCAGATGGAAATGCTGAATCCTCCTTCCGAAGTCACTTTAGAAGAACAAATGGTCGCAACGATGACTCCGTCCGTCCAATCCGACATCTCCATCTTGCCCGCCTCCTACGAACCCGTGCTGGACAACACCCACGATGCCTCCGCCGCCACCGACCCCTTTGGACTCAGTCTGCCCGTCGCCATGCCTTCCGCATGAAAAAAAAAAGAAAAAAAAGGAAAAAAAAAGTAAATTGGCGCGCGTGCGTGCGTAGGACCACTAGCCAAGCGCCACGGGTATCCACTTCTTGCTGCGCGCAGACCATTCGCATCGCATGAACAAGGTCTTGTGCAAATCCACGTACTTGTCTGGCCGGTCGTCCTCGAAGTCGTCCTCCTCGTCACTCTCTTCCAGCGCATCCAAGTTCGCGTTTTCTTTGATGCGCCGAAACAATCCATTCATGAACACACTGCACTCGTAATCCGGAATCAGCGCAAACGAATGCGCCATGTTCGTGTTCGTGGACAACGTCGAATCCACCGACTCCGACGGTCTCCGTTCGAACAATTCGTAAATGTCGTCGTGCAACGTCGCCTTGACCCAAAACCGCGCGCCCGACCCTGACCCCGCACCAAATCCACCCACACTTTCCGAAACCTTCACATTTGGCACCGGAATCTTCACATTTGGCACCTGCCATCCACCGGATGTGTTGTCCAAGTCGGCATCCCGCGCAGTGCGCTTCATCCCGATTTTTGCGACCAAGTTTGAGTGCGGTTGTGGCGGCGTTGGCGTTGGCGTTGGCGTTGGTGTTGTTGATGTCGCGGCTGTTGTTGGTGAGGAGAAGGTCGAAGATGGAAGTGATGGCCAGGTGGCGCACACCCAGGCCACAGACGCGGAAGTGGCACGTCGCGACACAAAGCGATACCGGTGAATAGCAAACGGAAACGCCGCAATTGCCGCAAACACGTTGTCCAACATTGCGCCCTGTTCCAGCAAACACCTCGCCGCAGGGTCGAGGTGATCCACCGAGGCGGCGGCGGTGGCGGCGCGCGACACCATTCCACATGGCGCCATGCCCAGCAACAAAAACGACGGATTGTAAATGCATTGTCGCACTTCGCGTGCCAATAATTGCGTCAACACATGACACTTGTCTTCCCAGGTGAAGCGCTCCAGGTTGCGTCCTTTGTAGTACAAGACATCGTGTATTGCCATACAAGATATCTTGTGTCCCGCGGAGGGTTGCGCAGACGACGACGATGAAGCAACCACCCGACTGCACAACGTCCCCACCAACACCGTGCCGTTTCCGTAACCCAACTCCTCGTCGCAACACACGCTGTATTCCTCCGATTTGCGGCGCGCCTTGTCCAGCACGCGACAATGCACTCGGTCCGTCTCCGGGTCCATGTGGATCCACAAGTAACACGCATATCCTTTCGGCAGCGCCATCCAACACATATCCGCCACCGACATCGCTGTGGCCGCACTCAATGACCCAAAAAAAGAATCGTCCTTCCACTCTTCGCGAGGCCACGGCATGAAAGGCAGCGACGACGGAAGCTGCGTTGGCATTATTCTTTGCGCATGCATCAGGGAAAGTCTGAACACAACAACAAAAAAAAAGATACACGCGCGCACTCACTCACTCACTTTCTTGCGCAACACGAGGTTCCCTCTACAAATAGATTTCCCTCATCCGCTTCACGCTTTATATGTCTTGTTTCTATCGGTGGTTGCCGTCGTTGCACTGCTTTTCCATGTCCATTTCTATCGCCGTTCCACGGTCGTGGATCAAATCCACATCCATCGTTGCGGCATCCACGTCCTCGATTCTCAGCTTTATTGTCATCTTGTTCATGTTGCTCAGCCTGCTCAACATCATCGTGTGCTTGATTACGGTTTTGCTCGACATCTGTCGAGCGCATCGCCGACGGCAGCAACAGGACACGGAACTGGAACTTGCGGAACCGGAACCGGAACCACATCACCACGTCGACATCGAGAATCCCATAATCAGTGGTGGTGGTGGTGGTGGTGGCACGGAAACAGAAGTCGCGGAAATCGAACTGCAGGTTATGGTCGTCGTCTAACTGTTCCGGACAACGCAATCAAGCAAGTGCCAGACAATGCAAAGACTGAGAAAATGTGCAACCCTTCTTGCCACCAAACTACAGCACCATCGGTAAATATTCGTTGGTGCCGTTGTCGTACAGTGTCACCCGATACACCTCGTTGGATCCCTCCACGTACACTGTGTCGCCATTCTCCAATTTGTCGCACCCGTATTCATTCGTGCAACTGCGTCCATTGCGCGACACCGGCAATTTCACTTGGTTCTGTTGGTTGCTGATCGTGTAGTATTGCCACTTGTCGCGGTTCGTGAATAGCGGTTTGGCCATCAGTGGCAAAATGCGGTCGGTGGACTTCCCATTCAACGGGGTCAGCAATCCCACCTGGCGATAACTTGCATATGGCGTTGCACCGACATTGGTCGACACATTGATGGGCACCATCACCCGTTCATCTCTCAGCGGAGGCGCAATGGGAGACACAAACATGGACAGCGGATTGTCCATGCCGCCGCCGCCACCAAACCAACCGCGTGGCGCACTTGCTGTACTGTAGCCAATGGGTGGCAGCGCCGACAACTCCGGCGACAACATCCACGGCGACATGATGACTTCAGTCGACTGTCGCAATGGTTGCGGCTGCTGCTTTTGTTGCTGCGCCAACGTGGATACCATGCTGGTTACGAACATACCGATGCCCGCCACTATGAACAACAACAACGCGTAACCCATCACGCCGCGCGATGGCGGTGCAACAGCCGTGGACAATGCAGAAGTGCGACGTCGCCCTATCGCCATGATCACAAAGATGAGGAAGGGAAGAAAAAGAAAGAAAAGAAAGAAAAGAAGGAAACAAAGAAGGTGACACAAGAGCAAGATGATGTATATTTGGGGTGCGAGTGTGGTTGCGAGCGCGGCTATTGCTTTTCCAACACGAAAAAAAAAACATTGGAAAAAGAAAGTGGGAAAAAAACAAACTAAACAAAAAAACAGCAAAAAAAACACAAAGTGTTGTGATGGAGATGATACCGTGATGCAAGTTAATTGATTACAATTGGTGAAAAACGATGATCGAAGTGTTCGGCATCGTAAAACATGAGGTTCGTGTTTGTTTCACCCGACACGACCCACCCGTCTAGTGGTTGATTAAATGCATTCGACCCCATAAACATCGTGGACATATTCGTCACGTTGGACACATTCCATCGACCGATGGGTTGGTTGAAGTCCCATGCACTCGCGAACATGCCATACATAGACGTCACTTGTCCAACATCCCACCCAGAAATGTCCTGATTGAATTTCATTGCACGCAAAAACATTTGATCCATGTTGCGCACATTGGACGTGTTCCACCGACTGATGTCTCCATTGAACATCAAACATCCATCAAACATTCTGTGCATGTTGCGCACATTGGACGTGTTCCATCGACTGATGTCTCCATTGAACATCGAACATCCATCGAACATTCTGTGCATGTTGCGCACATTGGACGTGTCCCAACGACTGATGTCTACATCGAACATCGTGTGCCCTTCAAACAATTCCGACATGTTTGTGATGCGCGAAGTATCCCATTCTTCCACGGGACCGAAATCGGAGGGAATGAACGCGGTCCAGCGATACCCTCGAAATTGCCGAGTGGTGCGCACTTCATCCACGATTTCTTGCGGAACGGGAGTCCACGGCGACACGAACTCTTCCACCACACAAGACAATGACCCGTGAATTTGAGCAACCTGCTTCAACCACCATCGCACAACTCGAATCCGCGGCGTCTTGGTTCTGAATTGTTGGAAGTTGCATGGCCGCGGGGGTGAACACGTTGCAATCCACCTTCTCATTTCATCCACATGGCTCATGTTGTCGTCTCAACGAATTCTGCTACCCAACCAAACAAGACAGGTTCTGTGCCAAAAAAAAATGTGTGTGCAAGCACGAAAAAAGATAGATTGGGATTAATTCATTGTCGTGAATCGCGGTTGGTTGTGAAGCGCAGTGCCGTAAAACGCGCCAAGCACATTTGTGTCTTTCGGAACTTGCCACGCATCGAGGGGCTGATTGAATCCCTGCGACCATGCAAACATGGTATTCATGCACTTCACATTCGACACATCCCACGTGGCAATAGGTTGGTTGAAGGAGAGAGCGCCGAGAAACATGCTTTCCATTGACTCAACTTGACCCACATTCCACCCACTAATATCCTGATTGAACATGTTCGTGTTCGCAAACATTTCGTTCATGCTGCGCACACGGTGTGTATTCCAACCACCGATGGGTTGATTGAAATTTGAACATCCTGCAAACATACCGCTCATGTCGGTCACGTTTCCCACATTCCAAGTGGAAATGTTGCCATTAAATTGCTTGCAGTTTCGGAACATATTGGACATGTTCGTCACGTTGGATGTGTCCCAACGCGACAAATCAACGTTGAAGTTTGAATCGCAAAACATTCCGGACATGTTGTCAACACGAAATGTATCCCATTCTTGCAATGGACCAAATTCAAAGGGAATTTTGACCACGACATCAGCAGTTTGCCAATAGTAAGCCATTCGCACACAGTCCATGTGGCGTTGTGAAATCGGGGTCCAAGGCGAGACGTACTCTTCTATCGCGCAACACAACCCTTCGTAAATTTGTGCGACGTGCTGCAGCCACCATCGCACGACTCGCATGCGCGGCGTCTTGGCTCGTCTCTCCAAGTGGTTGGATGGCAGGAAACCATCCGTGAAAGTTGGCAAGCCCCACGTTTCCATCCAATCTGAGGGGTGATTTTTCACCATCAATGTTCGCGCAACCAATCGCGAGGATGGAAAGAAATATGTGTGTGTGCGCCCCCCCAAAAAAAGTTAATTGGTGGCATGGAAGAGAAGTCGGCAGCGATCTGCGGCACTGTGATGCAGGTTCACCAACCTCGTGTTCTTTTGCGAAATGTTCCACGCATCGAGTGGCTGATTGAATTTCCGCGCATATGCAAACATGGATTCCATGTTCGTGACACGGGAAACATCCCAGTCGCCAATGGGTTGGTTGAATGTAATTGCCAACCAAAACATGGATTGCATGTCGCGTACATTGGACGTGTTCCAACCACTAATGTCTCGATTGAACGACACACTGCCATGAAACATGCTGCTCATATCGGTCACATTCGACACATTCCACGTGGAAATGTTGCCATTGAATTGTCTGCATCCGTAAAACATTCGGGACATGTCGGTGACATGGGATGTATCCCATCTCGACAAATCAACATTCACCCCCGAGTAAGTGAACAAACGGGACATGTTCGTGACATGCGACGTATCCCATTCTTCCAGTGGACCAAATTCAAAGGGAATGCACATGACGTTCTTCTTGTAAAACCAACCAAACACGTCAAGCTTTCGCACTTTGTCAACGAATTCTTGCGAAACAGGGTTCCATGGCAATACATACTCTTCTATCGCGCAACATAACAACACGTGAATGTGTGCAACCTGCTTCAACCACCATCGCACGAGACGAATCCGCGGCATGTTCGCTTTTCTCTCTGCGCAGTTGAGTGGCGGAGGGCATTTCGTCATCGACGGCAATTCCCATCCGTCAATCACATTCGCACAGTTCATCATCGCGTGAAAAAAACGGGGGTCCAAAGTAACAAAGCAATCAACAAAGCAATCAATCAATCAGAATCAATCACTCGATCCATCCAATCGACGGTGATTGATTTATGGTGCAGTCGATTCACCGAGCACGCGTATCGGCGGTAACAGCAAAAGGCAAAAGGCAAAGGCAAATCATCGGGTACACGCGTGTACCATCCTCTTAATATGTTTTAATTCGTTTACGCTTGCTGGAACAATGCAGTGGAGTTGTAGGCGTCTGCTAAACGAGAGCCGAGGAAGCTTTCCTTGCGTTTGCTGTCCTTGTGGCGCGTAGTGAATCCGGCCTGGGTTGCGGCGTCTCCGGCGGCGTTGGCGCCAGTTGTGGTGGTGGTGTTAACAGCAATGGCGTTCGTGTCCGGCAATGGGGGCAAAATCACGTCTGTCGCGGCGTTGGCGGAGTTGGCTGGACGAGTGGCCACGCGAGGTCGGCGCTGAACGATGGGTTTCGAGGCGGTCACTTCTGCAGCAGCAGCCGCACGATCCACAGCACGACGCACGTCGCGTCGACTGGGTTGTCCCCCTCTGGCGCGGGCGGTGTCGGCGGCGGCGGAGGCGGAAGAAACCGTCGCCGTTGCACGTTGTGACGAAGTGGCATTGTCAAACGGTTCCAATGCGGTTGATGGTAACGCGGAGGAAAAGGACGAGGAGAAGGAAGTGACACCGATGTACTCACTGTACATTGCGCTGCCAACAATGTTGGCCACCAAGATGGATACCAACATCAACACACTCGCATTGCGACTGAAGAATAGCATCAACACCGACACGGCGATGAACAAAATGATCATGTCGAGGTGCGCGTGCCATTGTGCCCAGGTGAGCATCGCCAGGAACAACAACCCAAACAACACGGTTTGGCTGCGAAACACTTTAACCAGTGTGGTGCGCAAGGAAGAAGCAAGGGCAGACAGTGAACGCCGACGGGATGCCATGATTCAAGATGTTTGTTCTATCGTTTGTGCTATGGTTGGGTGAGTTTTCTTCCGATCAATGATTGCTCCTGATTGTGCAGTATACTGAAGTGCGACAAAATAAAAAAAACGAGGAAAACATGATTGACAAAAGTGGAACCGAATCAATATTCGTTTATTGTCGTCCTTTATCGGCGGCGATAACGACGATTCGTGGCTCGACGGTGTGATTGTCGACGAGGTTTGCGGTGAGTACGTCTGCGTGATCCACCGGATTGTTGTGATTGTGATCGTGTCTTGCTTGACAGTATGTTATTTGGGTTGCTCGCAATATCCTTGTCGCTGTTCAATCTTAGTTTTTTTGCACTTTGTGCATCTTGAGTTATTTCATCATCGTACTCCCTTTCCGACCCTTCACTTGGTTTGGCATTACTTTCCGACATATCCATTGCGCCGCTTCCCTCGGGAGCAGTGTCACTGTCGTCTGAACGTTGTCGTTTAATACCTTTAAGTGCACTGACAATCTGTTCGTTTTTGGTGAAGGTTTGGTCCACCGCGTTTTTTGCTTGTTGCAGTGGCTCTTTCAACCCGCTGATTTGTTGACGCAACGTGTTTTCCTGTTCCTTCAAGGTTTCTGCTCGTGTCTGTGCCAAATTGAGTTGTTGTTGAAGTGCCAAATTGTTTCCTTGCGCTGCCATAAGCTCTGCCGTCAATTCTTCGATTCGTTTATTCACGTTCGTGTGGTCCGTCACCACGGAATCCAATTCCTGCTTCAATCGAGTGAGTTGAATGTCAATTTCCGCCTGAGTTTCCTTGTCCTTGTCTGCAGTTTGTTTGATCTGCACTATCATGTTTTGGATAACTTGCACGTCATCGAGCTGTTCGGATATATCCATGTTAGTCGATTCTTCTTGATTTTCTGTTGCTTCGTTCCCTGTGCCAAACAAGCTCCCCAATCCCATGATGTCGGAGGAACTCCCGGCGGATTCTGGTTCCGCACCCGCAGTTTGAGCATACGGATTCCACCATTTGGATCCTTGTCTGCGATGCTGGCTTTTGCGTCGAGGGGAGTGACGCTGTGCACGACGATGGGGACGGCGGCGGCGATGTGTGATGCGTTTAGTGGCCATTGCAAGCAAGCAAGCAAGAAAAAGACAAAGTGTTTTGTGGTTGGAAGTGTGCGGTCGAGGAAGTGTAGATACAGTTGCGCAACATTATTTTCTCCAATGCCGAATACCCATGGTTTAGTCCACCATGGTGTCCAATTCGTTCTTGACGGACGCGATTTCGTCTAAAACGCGTTGCTGTTCGTAGCGCGCATTCTCCATGTTTTGGCGATTGAGCTCTCCGGTCTCATTCAAGTCGTGGATGTAGGTGTTCAACAGTTTCAACGCATTCATTTGCTCCATCTTCTGCTCGCGGATGAAATGGTAGTACTTCTCGTAATCTCTGCGCACGGTAGCTAAGAACTGGTTCTGGGTCTGCACGTCGTTCAAGTGCGTCTGGCGATTCATCAGGAACTGACGCTTCATCTGAATCGCGTCTTGCAATTTCACCAATTTGCCGTCCACTTCCGACATCGTTCCGCACTTCCAAACAACAGCGAATGCAAAGTTATGCGAAAAAGGTTGGAATGAAGAGAAATAAGAAGAGGGATAAGAAGAGGGATGAGAAGAGATGAGAGAAAAGTGTGGAGGAACTGAACTGGGCGCGAACAGAAGGAAGAGATGAATCTGTTTTTTTTACTCTGATCTAAAGAAAGGGTGAACAAGATTGCCGACATCCACGCCGCGCCGCACCACGCCACTTTACCGCAACATTTCTGCCATGCGCCGGAAAGTGACCATCTACGGAGAACGATGTTCGGGGACCAATTACCTCGAAGAATTGCTAACTACGAATTTCGACGTTGAAATTGTTTGGGACTATGGATGGAAACATTTTTTCGGTTTCCAGGATTTGCGCGATGCGGACGACGTGTTGTTCATTGGCATTGTGCGCAACGTCCACGACTGGATCAACTCCATGTTCCGCGAAAAGCACCATCTTCCCGCGGCTCTCACGGCGACGGTGGAGACATTCCTCAGTCAACCATTTTATTCCATCTACGACAATAACCGCGAGATTATGGAAGACCGTCATTTGGTGACCGGCGAGAGATACCGCAACATTTTCGAGATGCGATTGGTCAAAACCAAGTTTCTGCGGGATACTATGCCAATGTTGGTAAAACACTACCATTTTATCACCTACGACGATCTGGTCGAGCATTTGGAAGAAGTCCTGACCCGATTGAAAGACGCTGGCTTGTCCGTGCGACCCCACGTGTCTTTCCCTGCCAATGTGTCGTACTATCGAAAATCAAAAACACAACGCTTCGTGAAGAAAACGAATCAGATACCAAGCGCCTTCATCGACGAGAAACTGGCAGACCATCGAGAACTCATCATGCTGGAAGCAACCATTTTTCCCGAACATGCCGCAGGACAAGCAAATGGAAACAGATAATCAACCTCCTCCCACCATTACCTCCCACCCGTCCATGCACAAAAAAGTCGAATTGTGAAAATATCGTCTTTTCAAAGAAAAAACATTGATTTTGAAGTGGAAAACAACTGCGTCGATACAAATTTAAATATTGGAGATATGTATCGACTTTAGCCAAGTCTTCATTCGCCATTTGTTGTTGTTTCGTTGATTGTCGCTGAGTTTCCAATCGATTGCCGTACCACAGTCGTCACATTTGCGTGTTGTGTTTGTTTTCGTCGTTGAGTTCGTCCACGCTCCCCCGCCCTCCCCCTTTCGTTGTTCATTGCTTCTGCTCCACGTTTTGCACAGAAATGGAAACACAATCTATCGTCGCCGCTACTGCTACCGCCACCGCCACCGCCACCGCCACCGCAACAGCAGAAGCAACAGCTGACATGTCCGCGATGCCGAACCCCACGACCTCTACCACCATTACCATTCCCACCTCCACAGGTGGTGCCGCCACAGCCTCCGCCGCCACAGCCTCCGCCGCCGCGCACACGCGCCACGTCGTAGTGGAACCGCTGTTGGCGAAAGATGATCACCGCTTTGTGATGTTTCCGATCCAGCACCAAGACATTTGGAAGATGTACGAAACCCAAGTTTCGTGTTTCTGGCGAGCGGAGGAAATTGACTTGACGGAAGACCCCAGCCACTGGGAACAACTGACTCCAGACGAACGCAGTTTCATCTCCATGATTCTCGCCTTCTTCGCGGCCAGCGACGGCATCGTCATGGAGAACTTGGCCTCCCGCTTCATGAACGAAGTGCAAGTCGCGGAAGCGCGCGCCTTCTACGGCTTCCAAATCGCCATGGAGAACATCCACAGCCACACCTACAGTTTGCTGATCGAAACCTACATCAAAGACGCCGAGGAGAAGTTGCGGCTGTTCCACGCCGTCGACCACTTCCCGTGCATCCAGAAGAAATCCCAGTGGGCGCAGCGTTGGATTGGCGACCATCGCAGCAGTTTCGGCGCGCGCCTGGTTGCCTTTGCCTGCGTCGAGGGCATCTTCTTCAGCGGCGCCTTCTGCAGCATCTTCTGGCTGAAAAAACGGGGCCTCATGCCCGGACTCACCTACAGCAACAAATTGATTTCGCGCGATGAAGCCCTGCACTGCGAGTTTGCCATCTTGCTGTACAGCAAGTTGTTGCGCAAGCTGGACAAGTCGCGCATCTACGAAATCGTGCGCGAAGCCGTGGACATCGAGACCGAATTCATCTGCGAGTCCTTGCCTTGTCGCCTCATCGGCATGAACTCCGAGCTGATGACCCAATACATCAAGTTCGTGGCAGACCGCCTTATTGTGCAGCTCGGCTACAAGAAGATTTACAACGTGACCAACCCATTCGAGTTCATGGAATTCATCAGCGTGGAAAACAAGACCAATTTCTTCGAGCGCCGCGTGGATGCCTACGCGTTAGCCAACACCGAGAACAAAGAAGCCGCGTTTGATCTGGTCGAAGACTTTTGAACACCGTGGCGCGCACACATTTGCACATTTGCAGCAAAAGTCGCTGTCGCAGAAATAGACGTTACGGCAGTAGTTGCAGTAGTAGTGATAGTAGCAATACAGTGAAAGCAACAAATTACACGTGGTTTTCAAAGCCGTTTTGTGCACGTTTGTTTGGTTTTTTTTGCCGGTAATTTGTTTGTTTTGGTAATTGGTTAACAGTTTGTCTATACACACTGAACACACATTGCTTAATACACACACACACACACACCATACATACACTTACACATAGACACACTTGTCCATTGCACCCTTTATCGTGTTCACGTGATGCCAACGTCGTTTTTTTTGTTTCGTCCGCATCACGTGAAGGTTCCATCAAAACCATCTCTCTACAGAAGCAACCGCAGAGTTGGTGGTGGTGATAGAAGAGGTCGTCGATCCACGTGCTGACACCCACACCCAAAAAAAGTCATCGTCGCCATCATCTCCATCGCCAAATTCGTTCTTGATCTTGCGCCCCCCTTTCCGGGTCGTTGCAAAAGACCGGCCCGAGGGCCGTTTTTTCACAGAGTCCTCTTCTGTCTCTGTTGCTTCTTTGACTTCTTTGACTTCTTTGACTTCATCTGGATTTTCCGTTTCTTCAAATGTTTCTTCTGCATTGCGATTGTCTTGCGCCGAGTGTTCCACGGCTGATATCAGATCGTGCAACACCTGGCGCACTTCTCGCTTTCGGTCTGCATCGCACGAAAAGTGGAGACCATTGCGATGCACAGTCGAAGAGCAGCTGGAGAGGACGGACGACAACGACGATATCCACGATGCCTGGTGCCGACGTCGTTGTTGTGCGCGCCGTTCGTCTCCGCGCAACTGTGCTTGCCACACCGAATGGTGGGTGGGTTGCGGAATGCGCAATCGGGAGCAAAAGTGGGTGGGCGCAGCAGCAGCGACGGAGGTTCCTCCGCAAAGACTCACTCGGCGAAGCATTGTGTGGCGCGCGTGGGTCGACGGCGGCGTAATGTCTTCCACCCATTCGATGGACAACGAGCCATCCTTTTTCTCCAAGGCCGCAGCCGAGGTGGAGGCGGCAGTGGATGCGGCGACAGATGAAGAAAAGGGAGAAGAGATGGGAAGCGTGAACTGGGATGAAGATATCTGCGAGGCCAATATGTACATGCCGCTCAAGTAAAACAGCAATGCGCCCGCCGCGATTGCCGTGGATTCGCATGGGCTGGAGGGAATCAATAAATCCATGTTGTTGATTCGGCGGAGGGAATAAGAAGCGAATGGGGGATGGGGATGGGAAGCGGAGGAGAGGCGGTTGTTGTGGTAAGAAGATAAGAAGATGGAAAGAAAATAAACACTGCGATATTGTTGTTGTTTTTTTCCGTCTCTTGTTATTCCACCACCACTTCATCAGGTTTGTTAGTGTCGTTCGTTTTATTTTCGGCGCACAAACACAAGCAGGGACCACAGACATCTCCAACATCACAAGAATCTTCATCTCATCACTCTCCGACCCCCTCTCTCTCTCCGAAAAAAAACCATGTCGCAAAGTCGCGCAGACATCCTCCGTCACTTTCGCGATCGACCCGAAGACCCGCGACAGCGCAAATCGACAACACCCCCCATGGGGTCTTTGCGCGGCGTTGCAATGCCCTATGTCGACACGGCGTCTCCTGGCTGGGGAGAAGTGCGCGACATCGACAGCTGGGGAACGGCCGTCGGAAAGAACGACTCCATTCTCGAAAACGATCCGTTTCCCGCGCAGTTTGTCACAGAAGCACAATTCACTCCCGCGCAGCGCATGCGCATCCAATGGATTCCATCAATTAAGCGTGAATTAATCAATCGTGAATCAATCAAGCGTGAATCAATCGAGCATGGTCCAATGCTTCATCCGAAGGACAAGTGGATGCACGCTGCCATGTTGGCGTCGGGTGCGCAACATCCACACCGTGTCTTGATTTTGCAGAACGAAGAGAATGAACTGGCGAAAGAGGAGAAGGAGAACACGGACAATAAGAAGTTCGATTCCTTCTTTGCGCAATCCATGCGATGGTTGCGCAGCAGTCCCTTCCACCAACATTGGGAAACCATCAATGCAGACCAATTGCGCAAACGCGGCTTGCGCTTTTCCGACCATGCCGTGCCCTCACCACCATCGTCCTCCTCCTCCTCCTCCTTCTTCTTCATGAACCCGCGCCACCCCCAAACGCCGCTGACGCCCGAACAAGAAACGCAGTTGGAAGACTTTTTGCGCGCCTGGATGCAGGACAAGTACCAGTTCGTTTCGGTACACACCCCGCCGACAGACATGTTGCGCACCGGCAAAGAACTGGTCCTCTTTCCCCCCTCTGTTACCGCCGCCGCATTCAATCGGTCGGACCCCCATCATTCCCCGAATCTTCACATTTGGCACCAGGAATTGTTGCGCCGCCCACAAGTGCGCACGGTGATATGTGCGCACCCGGAGGAAGGACAGGGATGGTCGGACACAGTGTGGGGGGCGCTGGCGAACTTGGAGTCGGGAGAACACGTGGTGGTGTCTTTGCGCATCGAGGGCGGCACGACGGCGGGCTCTTCGTCGGATCTTGCCCACGCCATTCGGACGGTGATGGTGGCGCAGCCAGACGATTTGGTGGACATGTTTGATTACGATCCTCCCATGCTCCACATCGCGGTGCGCCGCCGCACAACCGGCAGCTTTGCCAAAGAAGTGTTGCGTGGTCGCTTCTGGGAGTTTTTGTTGCGACAACATGGCATTGTCGCCCACTTTCAACGTCGAACACGCCAACGACCTTGTCTCGGACCGATGCCGGCGGAGGCGGAGAAGGAGGCAACAACCGTGGCGGAAGAGGAGGAGAAAACGTCCCGTCACAATGCGCGCATCTTGCAATGTCGCAAACGATGGTTGGATCGAATTCACCCCACCATGATGACGCGTGCAGACGAAGAGAAAGCAGAGACCGAGACCGAGAAAAAGTCCAAGGTCGAGCAGAAGACCAAGAGCGAGAAGACAAAGAAGACGGAGAAGAAGACGGAGAAGAAAAACATCACCCGCCGCCGCAAATCAACCACGACAACGGAGGATGTTGCATTGAAAGAGACGTGATTTGTGTTCATGTGACACGTGCAAATCTGCGCGCGTGCGCCAACGATTGCAACACTCGGTCCACCGCCACGGAAATGTTGCGCAACTCGTTCTCGCAAGCCTCGATGTGCGCCGCCATATCAAAACTTCCGATCACTTCTTGACCTTCGACGGCCTGTTTCGGGAACGCAAGATTGTCGTCGTTGTGTTGCGCGAGGTAAAAGGGGTCGTCCATCACCTCCGACACTGCGGCGAAAGACACCTTTTTCAACGAAGGGGGAGAAGAGGTGGTGGTGGTGGTAGAAGCAGTGGTGGTAGAAGAGGTGACAGTAGGTGTAGTGGGTGTCCTCGTTCTCGTCCCAATGTCGTACATCGTCCCGCCGGGCACATCGTACTGGCGGGACGATTGAAGGCGCGCGATTGCCTCTTCCAGGGACAGCTTGTCTTCTTCTTCTCCTGTTCCTGTTCCTGCTGCTTCTTGTTCGTGCGCGGCGTCGCGTGTGCTGGCGATTCGTCTCTCCGAATCGGTTGCGAAGTCGTCCAACTCTCTCATGTCCATTGTCGATGTCACGGAAACAACCTTTCGTTTTTCGTGCAACGCCAACAGTTCTTTCAAAAACCACTTGTTGTGCTCCACCAGCGGCATCGGCGGACAATATTGAAGTCGTTCCATGAATGAGGGGATGCGCGCCTGTGTCCATGCGCGGAACGCTTCCAGTTCGTTTGCCGACATCGTGCGACAGTGGGGGTGGTTGCGCAAGACTTTCCACAACGTGCTTTGATTGCGCGGGTGAATGAAATCAAGCGTATGATCTGCGTACGCTGGTGGCACATCTAAAGAACCAGGAACAGAAGAAGAAACGAAAGACATGGTGAAATCAAAGGATGCGTGTGCGGAAATGACGCAATCACGTGTTTAAATGTTACACTGCACCAACATATACACGAACACACAAACACACAAACACACGAACAACCATCGATTCTAACTTTGGCTTACATCCATCCATCCTTCCAAGACGCGATCGCTGTAATCATATCGACCTTCTGTCAATTCCGCTCCTTCTTCAGGGGATGGAGTCGAGTCAGCAGTAGACATTTCGAGGGTCTGCTGCGTGGTGTTGCTGCTGCTGCTGCACGCATTGTCCACCAATGGGATCAATGACGATGATGACAACAATGTATGCGCGCCACCAGATCGCGCATTGGTCATCGCCAACAATGTGTCGAGGAATAATCGATCAGGCGCAACAACTGTTTCGTCACTGTCACTGTCACTGTCACTGTCATTGACATGGTCACTGTCATTGACATGGTCATCACGTGCATTGTCCTGTTCTGCGGCATCTTCTCCAAATAATTCTCCATCATCGTCTTCATCATCATCGTCTTCATCATCCTCGTCGTTCTCCATCTTGTCCCCCGTGGTGTCCAACAACACTTGAATTGCGGCAGTCCAGTCGTCTACTGTCAATGACTGGTAGAGGTGGTGTGGTGCGCTGCCTGCCACGGAAGCCACCAACGCGCACTGACCGAAAAACAAGATGTTGTTTGCCGGCGGCGGAAAGGCAAACTGATTTTCCGAACCTGGTCGACCATCCACCTTGCCAAACAGTTCGACGTCCATCAACATCGCCGACGATGGGAACGTCAACTGTCTCCAAACGTGGCGCACTACAAAATCGGCAGGTTGTTTAAAGCCGCATCGCTTGTACAATTGCGCAACATTCCACTGTTTCATAGTGTACGGTTGCAGAGTGCCTTCTTTCGTGATCACCAAACAAGAAATGGGAGCGGCAGCGGCAGGAGCAG
>JACCEA011017758.1_pt1 | contig 32310 bp, 31 predicted proteins | sample 7449851 | NCBI WGS metagenome assembly JACCEA01 (sample SAMN15323453, study PRJNA562643) | freshwater metagenome | isolation source: river surface water | place: USA:Blue River Watershed | collected 2017-08-18 | reverse complement strand
ATTTTGATGTACTACAAAAACTTTTATCACGTCATTTTTGCTCATGCGATATTCTTGTTGTTGTTGATTTTAATTCGAGAATTAATTAAAGATTTAGAAAATCTCGAAGGTGATTTAATTGCCGATTACAAAACCATTCCTGTTGTTTTTGGTGAAAAAATGGCTAAATCTATTATTTCGTTTTTAACGATTTCTACTCTAATTCCAGTTTATTTTTTAATTGAAGTTTATGATGTAGGTTACATGGATATTTACTTCTATTTAAGTTTGATTGGATTGTTGTTTTTCGTTATACTTTTATGGAAAGCAACATTTAAAACACAATACTTAAAGTTGCATTTTTTATTAAAATTTATCATCGTATCTGGTGTTTTTTGTATTGTTTTAATCGAACCATCGGTTTTAATTCATGGCAAAAAATGGATTTCCATATATTAGTTATATCTTTGCACAAATTGTTTATAATATGTCACGTCATCAAGATAATGATAAAAGTCGTCCAGGTTCAGGAAGACAAGGAGGTTACAAAAAGGATAGTAATTCAAGAGGAAATGCGCCAATTCGTAAAGCGCCTTCAAAGTTTAAAACCAAACCAGAAGCAGCTAAAGAAGCGCCTAAAGCTCCAAAATCTCCAAAAAAACCATCTAATCCAGATGAAATTCGTTTGAACCGCTACATTTCTAATTCGGGAATGTGTAGCCGAAGAGATGCGGATATTTACATTCAAAGTGGAAATGTAAAAGTAAACGGTGAAGTAATTACCGAAATGGGTTACAAAGTAAAATTAAACGATACTGTTCAGTTTGATGGTGTGAACATTACGCCAGAAAAGAAAGAATATATCTTATTAAATAAGCCAAAAAACTTTTCTACAGCAGGAGATGATTCGCAAGGTTCTACTAATGTTTTAGATTTAGTTCGAAATGCAACTAAAGCCAAATTGCAACCTGTAGGAAGAATGGATAAAACCACAACCGGTTTGTTGTTGTTTACCAATGATACTGAAATTATCCAAAAATTCACTGCTCCTAACCAGCGTTCGTCTAAAGTATATCAAGTGACTTTAGATAAAAATTTAAAATTTGAAGATTTAGAGCGTATTCAAAAAGGTTTAACGATTGATGACCACAGAGTTTATGTGGAAGAAATCACTTATATCGAAGATCAGCCAAAAAGTGAAATCGGTTTGAAAATGAAAACGTCAAACGTAAAAATTGTTCGTAGAATTTTCGAACACTTAAAATATGATGTTTTAAAAGTAGACCGCGTAACATTTGCAGGTTTAACTAAGAAAAACTTACCAAGAGGCGATTGGAGATTCTTAACCGAACAAGAAATCATTAATCTTAAAAATGCTTAAGAACATTTTCCAAAATACATAGGCACATAGGATTTTTTCTTTGTGCCTTTTTTATTTAGTAATCTTTGCGTCCCGATAGCTATCGGGATTGCGAAAAACTTTGCGCTCTTTGCGTTTAAAATTTAAACTTTATGCCAAATCAACTACAACAAATCGCCATTAAATGGTTTGATGCTTTTAATACAAACAATTTAGAAAAGTTATTAGAATTATACGACGATGAAGCCCAACATTTCAGTCCGAAATTAAAAATTCGTCAACCTGAAACCAATGGTTTAATCATTGGAAAAGAAGCCATGCGCATTTGGTGGCAAGACGCTTTTGATAGATTACCAACGTTACATTACAAAGTAACTTCATTAACCGCTAACACCGACCGAGTTTTCATGGAATACACACGTCAAGTAGCTGGTGAAGCCGATATGTTAGTAGCCGAAGTTTTAGAAATTAAAGATGGGAAGATAGTTTTTTCTAGAGTTTATCATGGGTGATGATATTCTTTTTTGTCATTTCGACACAAGGAGAAATCACATAATGTTAAACTTTTACAGATGACCATTTGTCAATTAAAGACGTAAAATGACTTGTTAATGGTGTAGATTCTCCATCTATTGTTAGACTTTCAACTTCTAAGTCTATTAGTAAATCAATTATATCGTTTAATTGATTTTTTGATAAATCTATATTGTAATGATTGGTTTCTATGTCTTCCTCTCTATTGTGCTTTTCAGGTTTAGGAATTTTGTTTTTGTTTAAGATGTCGAGTAGCTTATCTACTAAAGAATCATTTCCAGTTTCTACCAATTCGTTAATTGTAGATTTAATCGTAAGATAATCAATGATATTTTTCATTTTTGTTTACCTACATTTAAATTACCCCTCAAAAACATAATCCGCATACACCTGCTCAATTTCAGTAAATACATCTAATAATTGATTGATACCATCTGTGGTAACCAATTTTTGTTTGTATTCTTTAAAACCGTGAATACCTTTGAAATAATTGGTATAATGACGACGCATTTCGTTGATACCTAAACGTTCGCCTTTCCATTCGATACTCCAAATTAAGTGATTTTTTGCAGCTTCAATTCGGTCGTTCATACTAGGTGGAGCTAATTTTTCTCCAGTAGCGAAATAATGCTTAATTTCATTAAAAATCCAAGGATAACCAATCGCAGCGCGACCAATCATCATACCATCTAAACCATATTTGTTTTTATATTCCAATGCTTTTTCAGGAGAATCGATATCGCCATTTCCAAAAATCGGCATCGTAATTCTAGGATTTTCCTTCACACGTTGAATGTGCGACCAATCCGAATGCCCTTTGTACATTTGTGCACGAGTTCTGGCATGGATTGTTAAAGCTTGCACGCCTATATCTTGCAAACGTTCGGCAACTTCATCTATATTAATCGAATTTTCATCCCAACCCAAACGCGTTTTTACAGTAACAGGTAAACTGGTTCCTTTGATAACGGCTTTTGTTAAGCGAATCATCAAATCTACATCTTTTAAAACCCCTGCTCCAGCACCTTTACAAACGACTTTTTTAACAGGACAACCAAAATTGATGTCAACCAAATCAGGTTGAACCGTATCTACAATTTTAGCACTCATTTCCATAGCTTCTTCATCTCCACCAAAAATCTGAATCCCAACTGGACGTTCGTAATCGAAAATATCCAATTTTTGCTTACTTTTCATCGCATCACGAATCAATCCTTCTGAAGAAATAAATTCAGAATACATCAAATCAGCACCATGTAGTTTACATAAACGACGAAATGGTGGATCGCTTACATCTTCCATTGGGGCTAATAATAAAGGGAAGTCGGGTAGTATGATGTTACCAATTTTAGGCATGGTGCTTCAATTTTTTTGCAAAAATACAATAAGATTTTTTAATTATTGTTTTTTTAAATTTTACCACATAGAAACATAGTTGCTTTGGATTGAAAAATAGAAGCTTCGCTTTGAGATAGTTTGCCTAGATTTTATTATTGTATAACTTATGTTCAAATGTAATTACTATGAATTCCTCAGGATATTTATTGAAAATCTATGTTTCTATGTGGTTAACGCTTTTTTTGGTATTTGGTATTGCTTTTTGTTGATATACAATCAAAACTTTAGCTTATATTTGCGGATTAATTGTTCGAAAGAATTGCTATTGAAATTTGAACTTGACATTGAACTTGAAGAATGAAACACACTAGAAATTTCTGCATTATTGCACACATTGACCACGGAAAAAGTACGTTAGCCGACAGATTGTTGAGTGCTACACAAACGGTTTCGGCTCGCGAAGAAAAAGCTCAGTTACTAGATAACATGGACTTAGAGCGCGAACGTGGGATTACCATAAAAAGTCACGCCATTCAAATGGAGTATAAATATAAAGGCGAAGATTATATCTTAAACTTAATTGATACTCCAGGTCACGTGGATTTCTCGTATGAGGTTTCTCGTTCGATTGCCGCTTGTGAAGGTGCTTTGTTGATTGTAGATGCAGCGCAAAGTATTCAGGCACAAACGATTTCGAATTTATATTTGGCGTTAGAAAATGACTTGGAAATTATTCCAGTTTTAAATAAAGTAGATTTACCAAGTGCTAATCCAGAGGAAGTTAGTGACGATATTATCGATTTATTAGGATGTAAATTAGAAGATATTATTCACGCTTCTGGAAAAACAGGTTTTGGTGTTGAAAATATTTTAGCAGCTATTATTGAGAAAATTCCAGCACCAAAAGGCGATCCAAATGAACCACTTCAAGCGTTAATTTTCGATTCACATTACAATCCTTTTAGAGGAATTGAAGTTATTTTCCGTGTACTTAACGGAGAAATCAAAAAAGGTCAGAAGATTAAATTCATGGCTACTGGGAATGAATATTATGCGGATGAAGTTGGGACATTGAAATTAAATCAAGTTCCAAAAAATGTCATTTCGACTGGAGATGTTGGTTACTTAGTTTCAGGAATTAAAGAAGCAAAAGAGGTAAAAGTTGGTGATACAATTACCGACGCCAAAGAGCCTACTACAAATGCCATTCAAGGATTTGAAGATGTAAAACCAATGGTTTTCGCCGGAATTTATCCAGTAGATACAGAAGATTACGAAGACTTACGTGCTTCAATGGAGAAACTTCAGTTGAATGATGCTTCATTAGTATTTGCAGCGGAAAGTTCGGCAGCTTTAGGATTTGGTTTTCGTTGTGGATTCTTAGGAATGTTGCACATGGAAATTATCCAAGAACGCTTAGAGCGTGAGTTCGATATGACGGTTATTACAACGGTTCCTAACGTTTCGTATCATGCGTACACTAAAAAAGAACCTGATACAATCTTAATTGTAAATAATCCATCCGATTTACCAGAACCTTCAAAATTAGATAGAGTAGAAGAACCATATATCAAAGCAACCATCATTACAAAAGCTGATTTCGTAGGAAACGTAATGAGTCTGTGTATCGAAAAGCGTGGTTTAATTACAAATCAAACTTATTTAACAACCGAGCGTGTGGAATTAAATTTCGATATGCCATTAGCGGAAATCGTGTTTGATTTTTACGATAGATTAAAAACAGTTTCTAAAGGATATGCTTCTTTTGATTATCATCCAATTGGAATGCGCGAATCAAAATTAGTACGTTTAGATGTATTATTAAACGCACAACCTGTGGATGCGCTTTCGGCTTTAATTCACGAAAGTAATGCGTACAACATTGGTAAAAAAATGTGTGAGAAGCTAAAAGAATTAATCCCAAGACAACAGTTTGATATTCCAATTCAGGCTGCAATTGGAGCTAAAGTTATCGCACGTGAAACTATTAAAGCTTTGAGAAAAGACGTAACAGCGAAATGTTATGGTGGAGATATCTCGCGTAAACGTAAACTTTTAGAAAAACAGAAAAAAGGAAAAAAACGTATGCGTCAAGTTGGAAACGTAGAAATTCCGCAAGAAGCATTTATGGCTGTTTTAAAACTAAACGATTAGATAAAAATTAAATAATTAACAAAAAGTTTGAATATATTTTAATATTCAAACTTTTTTGTGTTTAATAATATTTAGTTTTCCTTTTTTTAGTTATATTTATGTCAATGATTTAAACCCCATGAATCTTGAAAAACTTACTTTTTATATTTGCCTTTTTATATTCAACTTGTTTGTTTTCACAAGGGATAACAGTTGATAATGCTACAAATTCACCCGCACAATTAGTTGATTTGTTGTTAGGAAATTCTTGTGTTGAAGTTTCAAATATTTCGGTTTCTTCCACTCAAGCGGTTGCCTATTTTAATCAAAATGGTTCTAGTTTTCCTATTTCGGAAGGAGTAATTATTAGAAATGGTGTGGCGACTTTTACACAAGGTCAATATTCTGGTGCTAATTTGAGTAGTTCTGTTACTGTTTCTGGAGATGCTTTTTTGCAAAATTTAAGTAATAATAATGGCGGAACAAGTCCAATTGTAAATGCCGAATTTTTAGAGTTTGATTTTATTCCGCTTTCGAATAGTTTTAGTTTTAATTTTTTGTTTGCTTCTAATGAGTATGGATTTTATCAATGTGAATTCAGTGATGTTTTTGCTTTTGTTTTAACCGATTTATCTACGGGAGTTTCAACAAATTTAGCAGTCATTCCGGGTACAAGTACACCAGTTTCGGTTACTACTATTAGAAATAGTATTTATAACGATCCTTCCAGTCCAAACAATAGTTGCGTTTCTGTAAATCCAACTTTTTTTGGAACATATAATGTTGGAAATCCAACTTCAGCATTAAATATGCGAGGACAAACATTGGTTATGAATGCTTCTTCGGCTGTTGTTCCTAATACCCCTTATAGAATTCGATTGGTAATTGGAGATTATGCCAATACTGGTTTTGACTCTGCGGTTTTTATAGCCGCAGGAAGTTTTACTACGACTTTAGATTTAGGTTCGGATCAAATTATTTGTTCTGGAGATGAAGTTTTGTTGAATACAAATTTAGATAATACCTTCACATATACTTGGTACGAAAATGGAAATTCCATTCCAGGTGAAACAAATTCTACTTATACAGTAACTCATGCCGGAACTTACACTGTTGAAGCTGTTAGAGGAACTTGTACGATTACGGATACCATCGTTTTTTTCGATTTAGCAGTTACAAATCCATCTAATTTATTAACTTGTAATACTGGAGTAGCAACTTATAATTTTGATCTAACTACAAACAATGAAGCTGCTTTAGGAATAGATACTGCTATTTATGATGTTTTTTATTATGAAACGCCAGCTGATATAGTGGCGAATAATCCAATTCCAGCAGGAAATTTAGTATCTTATCCGAGTGCTGGTGGACAAACGATTTACATTAAAATATTTAATACCATAACAGGTAATTTTTGTGATGCTGAGTATACTTTTGATTTAATTGTAACAAATGCTGTCGTTGCAACACAACCTAATCCAGTTTCAGTTTGTGAAGGTCAAGGAAGTACGACTTATTCTTTTAGTGCTACAACAACAAATGAAGTTCTAAATGGGCAATCGCCAGCTAATTATACAGTTACTTATTATAATTCGATTGGAGAGGCTTCTTTAGGAACAAATCCTATAACTTCCGTTTCAATTCCAAATGGTACCACTACGGTTGTTGTCGGAATCCGTATTCAAGATAATTCGAATCCAAATTGTTTTGATGTTACTTCTTTTGTTATTACAGTTAATCCACTTCCTGTAGTTGATGATATTCCAGATCCAATTGAATGTAGTCAATTTACCTTGCCAACAATTGTGAATGGAACCTATTATCTTTTGCCAGGTGGTCCAACAACGCCAGGTCAAGTGCAATTTAATATTGGAGATATTTTAGTGGATGGTGGAACGTACTATATTTTTGCTGGTCCAGATGCAAATGGCTGTACAAATGAAGAAAGTTTTAATCTGACTTTAATTGATGAGTATACGCCGCGATTGGATCATTGTGGTAGATTTGTTGTTCCTTTTCCGCCACAAGGTATCGGTAATTTTTATACACAGCCAGGTGGTCCAACAGGTACCGGTGTTATTGTTCCAGCAGGAACAGAATATTTGAATGCAACAACAGCAACTATTACAGAAACTTTATATTATTATGCAGAGGTAAATGGGGTGTTTTGTAGGGATGAGCAATTTATTTTCTTTATACATCCAGTGCCGTTGGTAGATGATCCTGCAGATGTTATAACATGTGATTCTTATGTTTTGCCACCATTAACTAATGGAAATTATAACACAGATCCAAATGGAGGAGGGACAGCTTTAAATGCAGGAGATGTTATTAGTGTTGCCGGTCCCAACTTCCCAGGAACCTACTATGTCGTTAATTCTTTAGCGCACACAACAAGTCAAGGTTTGCCAGGAACTTGTATTGAGTCGAATGATATTGTGATTAATTTAGTAGATACTACATTATTTTCTACGGTTTATGCGTGTTCTCAACAAGGATATGTTCTGCCTCCAGTTACATTTGGAGGTTATTTTACAGGTCCTAATGAGTCAGGTGTCTCGGTAGACCCTAATATTCCAATAACATCAAACCAAGTGGTTTATTATTTTACAAACACATCTGTTTTGCCTAATTGTACTAGTAATTTAAATTACAATATTGTTATTCATCCCACGCCATTAGTTGACGATATTCCTGATGGACCTCAATGTGGAGAATTTGTTCTACCTGTTTTGTCAAATGGAACTTATTACACATTGTCAGGTGGTCCCACAGCATTTGGACAGCAACAGTTATTTGCTGGTGATATTATAGATTTATCCGGCACTCATTTAAATCCTGGAACTTATTATGTTTATAATGAACACATATTTAATAATCCAGATGGTTCAACCACATTATGTTCTAATGAAGATTTTTTTACTATAAGAATTAATCCATTTCCTGTTACAGATAATGTTATTGGTAGAACCGAATGTAACCCTTACACTATTCCAGCACCAACTAATGGAACTATTTATACAGCACCTGGCGGGCCAAGTGGTGGTGGAGCTGTTGTTTCTTCTACTCAAGTTTTTAATACTACCCAAACCTTTTATCTCTATAATATTGATACTAGTACAGGTTGTGAAATCAATCGACCTTTTACCATTACATATAATGGAATTAATCTACCAGATTATCCAAACGTAAACGTATGTGAGTTTGATAATTACCAATTACCAGCATTAACACATGTAGCACCAACACCATTTAATTATACCATTGGTTATTTTTATGATCCAAATGGAGTAAATCCTGTACTACCAGGAACAATTTTTAATACGCCAAACACAACTACAACAATTTATGTGTATGCAGTAAATGGAGACCGAACTATTTGTACGCAAGAAGATAGTTTTGATATTGTGGTTTCTGAAACACCTAACTTAGCTACTTTAGGATTGGTTTTTGATAATGAAAAATGTGGTACTTATGTTTTACCAACATTGCCAACAACAACCTATAATATTGGTTATTATTCGCAATCAGGTGGTAATGCTGCTGATATAATTGCAAATTTGAATATCACAACTCCTGGAACGTATACGTATTATGTGTACGCTTCAGCAATTGGAAACCCAAATTGCAACGACGAAATTTCTTTCACATTCACAGTTCATCCTCTTTTGAACATAACAATTCAAGGTGGAATTATCTGTGTAGATTCTCAAACAGGTGATGTGTTACGAACCTTTACTATGGATTCTGGTTTAAATCCTGCATTTTTTACCTTGAATTGGTATTTGAATGGAACTTTAATGGGAACTGGTCCAACTTACACCGCGTCACAAGCAGGAGTTTATACGGTTGAATTTATTAAACTAACACCTGGTAGGAGCTAATTGTAATTACAACACAACCACGGTAACTATTGTACAATCGAGTCCAGCTGTAGCTAATTTTACGGTAAGTACTCCGTTTGAAAACAACACGTTTATTACCGTAAATTTAACTGGTGGATTATTTGGAGATTACCTATATCAATTGGTTTATCCAGATGGAAATGTAACTGAATATCAATCTAGTAATGTGTTTACTAATTTGCCAACAGGCGAATATTATGTGAATATTTATGATATTTTGGGCGGATGTTCGCAAACAACTATTGGTCCAATTTATATTATTAATTATCCTAATTATTTTACACCAAATGCAGATGGAGTCAACGATAATTGGAATATTTGGAATTTAAGCCATCAACCTGATGCAGTGATTACTATTTTTGATCGTTATGGTAAATTCTTGAAACAAATGTCGCCTGCTAGTTCAGGTTGGGATGGAATTTATAATGGTGAAAAACTGCCTTCTACGGATTATTGGTTTACGGTGGAATATTTACCTCAGAATGGAACGACTAAACAAATTTTTAAAGCTCACTTTTCTTTAAAGCGATAATTTATTAACATTAACAATTGACTCATTTTCTTTTTGTGAAAGTTGAAGTAACTTTACAAGATGTATGCTTTAGTCGATTGTAATAACTTTTACGTTTCTTGCGAACGTGTTTTTCAGCCTCAGTTAAATGGTAAACCTGTTGTGGTTTTGTCTAATAATGACGGTTGTATCATTTCGCGTAGTAACGAAGCTAAAACATTGGGAATTCCAATGGGTGCACCCGAATTTCAGGTTCGCGATTTGATAAAGCAACATGATATTCACGTTTTTTCTTCCAATTATGCGTTGTATGGCGATTTGAGTCATAGAGTGATGAAAATCTTAGAAAATTATACGCCCAATGTTGAGGTGTATAGTATCGACGAAGCTTTTTTGAATTTTTCAGGAATGACAATTCCTGATTTTAACGCGTATGGTGCCGAAATCCAACACAGAATTTTGAAATGGTTGAGTATTCCTATTGGAATCGGTTTTGCGCCTACAAAAGCACTTTCAAAAGTAGCTAATAAAATCGCTAAGAAGTTTCCAGAACGCACAAATGGAATTTATGTTATCGATACCGAGGAAAAACGAATCAAAGCCTTAAAGTGGACTAAAATTGAAAATGTTTGGGGCATTGGTTTTCGTTTAACCAAAAAAATGCAAGCAAAAAACATTAATACGGCTTATGATTTTACACTTCCGCATAACGAAGCTTTTATTCGCAAAGAAATGGGAGTAGTAGGCATGCGTTTGAAGTATGAATTAGAAGGGAAATCTGTATTAGAAATGGAAGAACCTAAGGCAAAGAAAAATATCGCTGTAACGAGAAGTTTCGAGAAAGATATTACTGATTTTAATGAACTCAAAGAGCGAGTAGTAACTTTTGCCAGTGTTTGTTCCGAGAAATTGCGTAAACAAAATTCCTGTTGCAATGCGGTTACTTTGTATTTGCGAAAAGATCCATTTAACGCTAATGGTGAAAAGTATAGTTTTTATCGCATGCAAACTTTATCTTTTCCTTCCAATACTTCTTTTTCAATTAGTCAAACCGCTATTATGATGTTGAAAGATTTATATCAAGAAGGAACCGCTTACAAAAAAGCAGGTGTTATAGTTTCAGAGATTGTGCCTTCTTTGCAACGCCAATTTAAACTTTTTGATGAGGAGAATCCCAAATACCAAAAACTCATGGAGGTTATGGATGCTGTTCAAGCGAAAACAGGTGAACGTAAACTTAGATTAGCGTCACAAGATTTAAAACGGACTTGGAAAATGAAACAGAATCATTTATCCAATCGATATACTACGAATTTTAACGAATTACTAGAAGTAAAATGCAAGTAAATTCCAAAATAACTTTTTTCGTCCCTGATTTTGAAAATCCGATTGAAACCTCATTTATTTCGAGTGAAATTAAAGCAGGATTTCCATCGCCAGCAGCTGATTTTGAAGAATCAAAAGTAAGTTTAGATCATTTATTGATTAAGAACAAAGAAGCAACCTTTTATGCCAAGGCAAGTGGAAACTCCATGATAGGAGCAGGAATTGATGATGGCGATATTTTAGTAATTGATAGAAGTCTTGAGCCAAGAAATAATGCTGTAGCAGTTTGTTTTATAGACGGTGAGTTTACAGTAAAACGAATCAAGAAAACTGATGAAGCTATTTTTTTAATGCCCGAAAATCCAAATTATGCTCCCATTCAAATAGAACCACATAACGAATTTATAATTTGGGGTATTGTGACCTATGTTATAAAACAAATTAAATAAAAAAAAGGCTATCACGATTTTCGGATAGCCTTTTTTTATTATATTAAATTCTTCTTAGAAGTTAGCTCTATTATCTTTAATCTCTGCTTTATCTTTTAAAGCAATATAAGCTTTAGAGATAGCATATGATTGATTTTGACTTCTGTCTTGTGTAATGTAAGTAGCATAACTTGGAACCTCTGGAGCTTTAGTTACGGTTTTAGCTCTTACTATAAACATACCTGAATTACCTTCGATAATTTCGGAAGTTTTTCCTGCAGCTAAACCAAATGCTTTTCCAACAACTTTAGGTTCATTACCCATATTTGGAAGTACAGGTGTTTTCAAAGAAATGCCAGTAGCAGTTTGTATTGAAGCACCAGAAGCTTTTGCAACTGCCTCTAATGAATTTCCATTCATTTTTTTCTTGATAATTTCAGCTTTTTTCTGATTTTTAATAAGCGGTTCAACAGATTGTCTAGCAACATCAATTGGTAATAAACCTGTTTCGTTTCTGTCTTTTAATTTTGCAATAACAAAACCTTGAGGAACATCAAAACGTCTAACATCTCCTATTTCAGTATCTTTGTTGAATGACCATCTTACAATTTCTCTTTGAGAACCAACTCCTTGAACATATTCGTCAAATCCTTTTAAGTTAGTCGCTGGAACTACTTCTAACCCAGCTTTTTTAGCTACAGCGGCGAAATCTTTATTTTCGTTTGCATCAGCCTCAAGTTGACTTGCTTTTGTGTAAATTGCATCTATTGTTGCTTCAGAAGGTTGTATTTTTTGAGCAACCGTTCCCATAAGCACAGCTCCATACTTGTCTAAAACTTTAATAACATGAAATCCATACTCCGTTTCAACAACTCCAATCATGCCAACAGGATTGTTAAATACAAAATCATTAAATTTTGGTACCATTTGACCAGGCATAATGTTGTCATATTCACCTCCATTGTTTTTAGATCCTGGGTCGTCAGAATTTGTCATAGCTAACATAGCGAAGTTTCCAGGATTTGCTTTTGCTTGGGCTAATAAGTCATTTGCTAAAGCTTGAGCTTCTTCTTTAGTTCTAGTTGCAGTAGATTGAGGTGCTCCTTTGTAAGCTAATAAAATGTGACTAGCTTTAGCGCTTGCATTTCCTTTTTTAGCGATCATTCTAGAAATACATTGGTGTCCATTGAAAACATATGGACCAAAAACACCACCAACAGGCAAGTTAAATAATTGCTCTTGGTAGTCAAGTGGTAAATCTTTTTTAGCTAAATAAGTTGAATCAAATTTAATATCTGAATTTGCATTAACGAATTCGCCAACATTGGCAACAGAATCGAATTTTACTTTAACATCACCTATTGAAGATAACATTGCTTGTTCGTCTTCTTTTGATGGTTTGTTTTCTACTAAAACGAAATCAATGCTTGTTGTATTATCTGATTTGTATTTTTTTGGAGATTTCTTCATGAAATCAATAATCTCAGCATCAGTTACTTTAACTTGATCATCGTTTACTGTTGAAAATGCTACTGAAATATATTCAAAGTCAGCTTTGTCATTTTCAGTTTTGTATTGAAATTTACCTTCTGCTTTTGTGGTATATACTCCAGACTTAATCATGGTGTTATACATTTGCTCAACAGCAAATCTCTCAATGTTTTTTTCAAATTCTTTCCATTCTAACCATTGTGATTGATCAGGAGCATTTTTAATTCCTTTTAAAAATTCTTTGAATTTATTTTCATCAAACTGTCCAGCTGCATTTAAGAATTGTGGATTTTGAGCTAAATTTGGATTTTGCTTGATAACATTAATTAATTGTTCGTTTCCAATTTTTAATCCTAATTTCTCAAATTCACTTGAAAGGATGATTTTTCTAACTTCTTGTTCCCAAGCGCTATTCATTGCTTGTGTTGAAGTAGTTCCTTGTCCTTGCTTTTCAATCATTGAAACATTTTGCATAAATTCTTGAGCTTCAATATCTGTTCCGTTCACAGAACCAACATTGTTTGTACTAGAATTGAAAGTTCCGCTTTGAATTACATCCGCTAAAACAAATGAGAATAATGCTAAAGCAATGATAATAATTAAGAAGAATGAACGTTGTCTAATTTTAGATAAAACTGCCATTTTTATTTGTGTTTAATTTTTTTCAGAGGGCGAAAATACAATTATCTATTTAATAATAAAATAGTAAACTCATATTTTACTTGAAAATTCGAAAGATTTTTTATCTTTTTTCTTCTTTTACAGATAAACGAACCAATTCAATTTTTTTATTACTTGCTGAATGAATGATTATTTCAAAATTTTCGATGTTTATTTTTTCATCATTGATTGGAATTTCTTTTGTGTAATTCACAATAAAACCTCCCAAAGTTGAATAGGAATCAGATTCAGGAATTTCTAAGTTGTATTTCTCATTTAAATATTCTACATCAAGTCTTGCCGAGAACAAATAGCTGTTGTCATCTAATGATTCGTCAATTAATTCTTCATCTAAATCATGTTCGTCTTCAATTTCACCAAATAGTTGCTCTATGATATCTTCAATAGTAATAATTCCAGAAGTACCACCATATTCATCTAACACTACAGCTATGCTTTTTCTTTTTTTTGTTAATAAATCTAAAGCATCTTTTATGTAAATAGTTTCTGGAATATATTCAACTGGGATTAAGATACTTTTGATGGTTTTTGGTTTTTTGAACAATTCAAATGAGTGGACATAACCTAAAATATCATCTATTGAATTTTGGTAAATAAGTAATTTAGAATAACCTGTTTTTATGAAAGTTTCTCTTAGCTCTATGACTGAATCTAATATGTCAATACCACTAATTTCTGTTCTTGGTGTCATAATATCTCTTGCCTTTAAATCAGAAAATTCTAATGCATTTTGAAATATTTGAATTTCAGAATCAATTTCATTTTCTTGAGATACATTGTTCATTTGTTCAGAGATGTAGTTTCCAAGTTCAACTTTGCTAAAGTAATTTTGTACTTGATCTCCTGGAGTTTTAAAAAATTTCTTTAAAATAGTATCTGATATCCAAATGATAAATTTTGTTGGCCAAAAAAATAGTTGATAGAAAAAATAAGAAGGAACGGCAAAGAATTTTATAAACGAGTTGGCATAAATTTGAAAAAAAACTTTGGGAAGGAATTCTGCGGTTAATAAAATTATCGCAGTTGATATTAAAGTTTGTAGAAGTAATCCAACGAATGCAGTTAGTTCAAAATAATTATTTAGCCAATCAATGATTAAATCACCTGAGTAAATTCCATATATCACCAATACTACATTGTTTCCAACGAGCATTGAGGTAATAAACTGAGATGGTTTCTCGGTAAGTTTGTTTAAAATAGATGCATTAAAGTTTTGTTGTCTCTTTTCGATAGATAAATATACTTTGTTTGAAGAAACATAAGCAATTTCCATTCCTGAAAAGAACGCTGAAAGCAATAAACAAATTACAATAATAGCAATTTCCATTTAGCTATTTTCTGTTTTGATATTTGTTTTGAAAATGTCTTCTAAAAAAGAACATTCCTATAGCCACTATAGCAATAATAATACTTAATAGAATATCATTAAAAGGTCTTCCTTCTGTGTATTTTTTAAAAGCATCATAAAAAAAGAACCCTGCGAAAATTAAATAAATATATTGTATAAATTTTAAATAAGTCATAATATTTTATTTTTATCAAATGTAATGAAAAGTAAAATGTAAAACAATTATTGATCAATAGTGTTTACTTCACCACTACTTTGTTGCATATTAAAAATTTTGAAATCTTTACTAAAATCAACTCCAGGGCCTTCTAAATAACCGCCAGCTTCATCAGTATATTTAAAGTGTTTTTCGGTAAAAAACCATTCATTTTTTTGGTCAAAGTACAGTTGTGACGTTTCTAATCTTTTACCAGTATCTGAACTAATTTTTACATTTCCCTGTAGGTCTATTATGCTGGTTTTTTTGTATGATATGGCATAATCTGCTACAATGGTTGTGATATTTCCTTTGTTATCAAAAAGTGTAACATTAATACCTTTTGGAAATTCTGTGAAAGGATTGATTATATTGCCATAATCTAACATTTTAGGACTTTTTAGTATTGATTTAATTTGTCCAGAATCTGTATATTTTAAGTTAATAGTATCAGCTTCACCTGAAGGGATAAAAGATGTTTTACTAAGTTTTTGAACTTTATTGATGTCGCTTTCGCATGAAAAAAACATAGTCACGACAAAAATCGTGACCATGTTTAAAAGATTATTCTTAAAATGTATTTTCATTTTATAAACTTGGAACTAATATACTTTCTCCAATCCAACAATTGAAAGCAATTCGTTGTCCTCCTTTTCCAGATTGGAATATTTCTGTTTTTGAAGGTGCTGCAGCTCTATATTTAGCAGCGTCGCCACTTGCTTTACTTCTTAAAGTTGAATCAACAGAAGCGGCTTTGTCGCAATATTGTGCAGCTAACCAGTAAACCGCTCTTTTTTCAAATTGATCATTACCACAATCGTTAATGCTACTTCCGTATAAAGAAGCAATTAATAGATAAGATTTTCCGAATGATGGTTTTACTTCTAAAGCTTTTCTTGCATAGTTACGTGCTTGAGCTTTGTTAGATCTACTATATAAGGTTGCGATTTTATAATATAAATTTGCTTTTTTAGTGTTATCGGTATGTAAACTTGCAGCTTGATTAAAATATTCCATCGCTTTAGCTGTATTTTTTCTTTGATATTCTACAACACCTAATTTTTCAGCAGCTTCGGCACTTGGGTTTAATTTATACAACGCCTCTGACATTTTTGAAAACAGTGGGTCAGAATCACATCCTTTAGCATCTAAACGATTTGTTGCTCTTTTTAACCATTCTTCATTTGTTTTGTTTTGTTCAAATCCTTTTTGATAGAATGGTATTAATTTAGCACAAGTTGATAACTCAAGAATAATATTATCCATGTCATTTCTTACTCCTTCAAAAATTTCTAAATTATTCTCTAATCTATTTTTTCTTGCAGTTTCTTTATCTGTTAAAGTTTGACCAGATTCTTCTTTGCTTAAAAGTGCGTCTTTTTCATCAGTTAATTCCTTTTCTTCTTCTTCAAGTTTTTTTGTTAAATCGTCGTATTTGTCAAAAACTTGTTGCAATTCAATACCACTATTAGCTTTATGTTTGTTTACTAAAATTTCGAAGTAAACATACATGGCTTTAGCATATTTAAAGTTGGCGTAATCTGTTTTAAAAGCAACATCTAACAAATTATATACTTCATCTGTTGTTCCAATTTTATTGTCAAACAAAGCCAATCCTTTTTTCATTTTATTTCCAGCTCCATTTCCAGGAAAATATTGATCGTGCTCATCGTATAATTTTAATAAATCACGAACATATTTTTCTTTTTCTTGTGGGGTAGTAGCTTTTTCAATTTTTAGTTTTATTGCCAATTCTCCATAAGTATAAATGCTTTTGTGAAAAGTGGGGCAATCTTTTCTTAAAGTTGTTAGGTAATCATAGCTATTTACATCTTTAGCTTTAACAGAAGTTGTCATTAAGCTAATAGCTTCAGTACAAGCTTCAGTGTTTTGAGCTTGGGAAAAAAAACTAGCTGTTGCTATAAATAGTAAAGTTAAACTCTTTTTCATTTTGGTTGTTATAAATATTAATTAATTTCTCTCTTTCTAAACCACAAATCACTCAATGATAATCCGATATTTAAATTAAAATAATTTTCTTGAATTAAATTTTGAGTTGTTGTTCCTTTTTTACCTAATTCAAATCCAATGTTTATTTTAGATAAACCAACTGGTAGTCCTAGTCCAAAAGTCATGCCATAATCGTTTATGCTTTCATTTTTTAACACTAATCCAGTATTTTCATATCGTAAACCGGCTCTATAGGTGATTCTGCTGAAATAGCTAGAAAAAGAATTATATTTTGGAATAAAGAATCCACCTAGCGCAATTTTTGTTGCGTTTTTAAAATCTCCATTTAATTCGTCTTTGAATCTGTTTTCTAGTTTGCTAGTTTGTTGAAGTGTGATTTCGGTAGCAATAAGCCATTTGTTTTTTACTCCAATACCAGAACCAATACTTAATTTTGTAGGAATTGCAATATAGTTATTTTGTACATCAACATCTTGTTCTTCATCTATCAATTCATTACCTGAAGAACCATATACAATAGTAGCAATGTTTCTAGTGTTTTCAGAGTATAACTTGCTTTCTGGACTAAAAGTTAATGAAGAGTATAGTGTTAATTTGTTGTTGATTTTTCCTTCATAGGTAACTCCAAAACTGGAAGAAAATCCTTTTACAATTGATGTATTTCTTTCTCTAGAACCAAGCTGAATAACAGGGTCTTCAACAAATTCTACTGTCTCGGTTTTGATTTTTCCAAAGTTGTAATTAATGTCAAAACCAACGCTAAACTTAGAGTTTATTTTATAAGATGTACCAAATAATACTCTATTTATATTACCGTTACCAAGAAATTTTTTCTCTCTTAAAGTTTGGTCTATACTATTGATTTCGCTACTTTTAAGTTTGAATCCAACGGTTGAAAAAGGCATTAATCCTATAGTTATCCCAAATTTTTGTTTTGGAATTGCAATTAATAAATAATCTAAACTTGTTCTTTGTGATTTGTCAGATTCATTATTTGTGTAAAAATTGGTAAAAGAATTCGTGCCACCAACTGCAAAAGTTGTATATCTTAATTTAGAATAATAAGCAGGATTTATTAAATTAAGTTGGGTGCTATCTGCAACAATACTTATTCCTCCCATTGCTTTGGCTTCTTCAGTTCCCTTAAATTTTACTTCACCTAATCCGAAATAAGAGTATGGCGAAGCTGTATTGTCTTGTGCCCAAGAAGTTAGTGATAAAAGTATACTAGCTAATACAATAAGTTTTTTAATCATTTTGATGTGTGTATAGTGATAATAGATTCAAACTCTCTAGTAAGAAATTTGAATTGGCAAATATGGTGTTTTTTAATCTTTTAGCCAAAAATTCTGCGTCTCCTCCTGTTAAAATTATTGTTAAATCTTGATTTTTAAGAGAATATTGGGAAATAAAACCCTCAATTTCAAAGATTACACCATTAATTATACCGCTATGAATGGCGCTTTTTGTACTATCTCCAATAATTTTAAAGTCTTCACTTATGGATAAAAGTGGTAATTTTGAGGTATAATCGTTTAAACTTTTATAACGGATACTAATCCCTGGAGAAATAGCACCGCCTAAATATTCATTATTTGAATTCACATAATCATAGGTAATACAAGTTCCAGCATCAATAATTAATCGATTTTGACTTGGAAATTGCAAAGTGGCTCCTGCTGCTAAAACCATTCGGTCTATTCCTAATGTTTCAGGAGTGCTGTATAAATTCTTGAATGGAAATCTCGAATGATGTGAAATTATTTCCGTTGGAAACTGACTTTTGATGTAATCCAACACCTCTTCATCAAGTTTTCCTACCGAAGAAAGCGTGATTTTTTGAAGATGAGAATATTTTTTAAAAATATTTTTAAAATTTTTTAAAGCTTCTGTTGTCTCGAAAATAAAAAAATCGAGTTGCTTATTGTGTTCAAATACAGCGACTTTAATTCTTGTGTTTCCAACATCGATGGTTAAAAGCATGGTTATGTTTTTGGAGGTGCAAATATACAAATTCATTTTTTTTAATATTTGTTTTGGAAAATATAAAAATGGTTCTATATTTGCACCCGCAATCAACAAGCAGTACTGCTTAAAATTGTAAAGGTACCTTAGCTCAGTTGGTAGAGCAATGGACTGAAAATCCATGTGTCCCTGGTTCGATTCCTGGAGGTACCACTTTAAAAACTCATAATCAGCAATATATCAGCTTTTTATGAGTTTTTTATTTTTTAAGGGTGTTCGTCAGGGTGTTTTTAAAACACAAAACTTCATTCCTGAATCTTATTTAATCTCCTCAAACTTCATAAGTTTTTTTACTTTTTAAATAGAAATATACTTTTTAAATAAAAAGGTCGGGGGGGGGGTATCCAAAAAACCCTCAAAATTGAAGGGGTTAAATCAACTCGACCATACAGCATTTTGTATAAATTTAACGATATATATATTGTGCAATCTTTTGCTTTTAATTTCTGGTTATAATTTACCTTAGTTATACCCCTTCATTACAATCATTGATTTTTAACTACAGAAAATCTTACTTGCATATTTCAAAAATTTTGTTTACTTCTGTAGCTGAATAAAAAAATCTAGTTTATGGGAATCTTTAGCTCAATTTATTCTTTTTTTAAAAAGAAAGAAAAATATCCTTATGCACCTCGTGTAATTGAAAAAGTTATTTTACCAGCTTTTTTTGATAACAGGAAAATTGATGATGTAAGACGTATTGATGTTGACGAAACTAATCTTAAAGGTTATGAACTATTCAATTTCGGAGAAAATTTCGTTTTGTATTTTGAAAATGAAATTTCAGAGGAATCAGATACCTATATAAGACAAAACTATACAGATTTGAGAAAACAGTTCTACAATAAAGGTAGAGATTTTTTTTATCTGCCAATTTTAATAGAAAATATTGATTTTGAAATTTTACCAGCTTTAAAATCCTCATTTCCTTTCTTATCTGACAACTTTAATAATAGAATTATTGATGAATTAAAAACTGAAAAATTTGATTATGATGCTATTTTATATGATTTTATTCATTTCATTGTATATAGAGGAACTATTTCAAAAGGTTTTATAAGCCGTAACTTCGGCTACACTATTGTTGAACAAAAAAACGAAGAAACAATAGAAGAATTTATGAAAGGATATATTGAAAATCTATCGTTCAAGAATCCTAATATTGGTGCAAGGTATTATTGTTTAGAGACTAACAAGAAAGAATTACCAAGCATTCAAGAAGAATCAATAGAAAGATTAAAAATTATAAACGAAGAGATTGAACAATTACGAAAATCGGGACAACTAGCAATATTAGCACCAAAAATTTATGAGTTTTTGAAAAAGAACACAGACGGAATTATCTATAATAATACATATCCTATGGTCATAACAGAGGATTTTAAAATCTTAATTCCGCATTGTAATAATCTTGAAATAAAACTAAGTTATCTTACAAAATCTATTTACTTATTGTTTTTATCAAATAGCGAGCCAATTGACTTAAAAGATTTACATCTTCATAAAGACAGCTTGTTATTTATATACAAACAAATATCAAATCAAAATTCTTATGACAGAATAAAAGATACTGTTGAAGAACTTTTAAAAAAAGATAACGAAGCTATTTATGTGCATTTTTCAAGAATTAGAAAAGTATTTTTAAATCATTTTTCGGAATTTATAGCATTTAGATACTATATCACTGGAGATAAAGGTAAACCTAAAAAAATTATGTTTGATAGAGAAGGTGTAACTTTTAATTGCAAATTATTTTAAGTTGCAAGGTTGCAACTCTAATAAGAGCATTAGTTTAAAGGTTATTTTTGTAAAATAATATAAATTATTTTTTAGAAATGATATTTAACAACTCTTTTGGCTCAACATCTAAAGCATTTGCAATTTTAACTAGTGTTCTTACAGTAGTATTAATTTCTGCTCTTTCGATTCTACCAATTTGAACTTTGGGAACGCTACAAAAGTTGGCAAGTTCTTGTTGAGAAAGACTATTTTTCTCTCTCAACTGTCTGATATGAATGCCTAGTTCTTCTAGAAATTGAGTTTCAGAAATTTCCATACTCAAAATTGTAAATAATAAATTTCAAAATGGATTCATATATGATACCAATTTTTTTATATTTGTAAAAAACTAACTTTAACATAAATAAAATGAAAAAAATTATTTTAACTTTATTTGCATTTACATTAATGGGTTGTTCTTCTGAATCTGATAATGTCTCTTCCAACAGTATTATATCTCCACCTGCATGGATTCAAGGTGTATGGTTGCAGGATAACGGTAATGGAGGGGTTGCAAATAATGGTTATCAATTTACAACTGATGACTTTATTTTGAAAGGTCTTGTAGATTATTCTTTTAAAAATCAAATTAACACCAATTTATCTGTGGGTGCAAATTCAACTGTTGTAGAAACTAAAACCGACAGCAATTATAATATAAGTATAACTCTATCAACTGCTACTTCTAATTATAATTTTGTAAAAATATCTTCAACAAAAATAGAATGGGTTAACGACCCTATGGGGGATTTAGTTGAAACATATTATATAAAGCAATAAATAAATTAATAAAATGAAAAAAAATAAATTAATCATGGTTGTTATATTACTATTCGTATTGTTAAATATAACTTCCTGTGCTCCTAAAGGTAATACTGAAACTGAATATGGATTTTTTTCAGGAATTATTCATGGTATAGTTTTCGTTTTTGCACTTATAGGTAAATTAATTGGGTTCAATATAGGATTATATGCTGAACACAATACAGGTTTTTTTTATTGGTTAGGTTTCATACTTGGTATAGGGGGACTTGGAGGAGGAGTAAGTTCTTCAAGATAGTTAAATTTTATTATCATGAAAAAATTTTTTATTTTATTATTTTTAGCACAAAGTATTATTACTTATTCTCAGGATTCTAATGCATATATAAATACTGCATTAAGAATGATTTCTTCTAAAAATTATCAAAAAGCACTTGAAAATTTGGATATAGCTATAAAAGCAAATTCAAAATCATATAAGGCATTTCTACTAAGAGGAATGGTTAAAGGGGAGCTTAATGATTTATACGGCTCATTAAATGATATAAATAAAGCTATTGAAATAAAGCCAAATTCAAGCAAAGCTTTTTATTCAAGAGGTATTACAAAAGGTAAACTTAAAGACTATAAAGGTGCTCTTGTAGATTATACAAAATCAATTGACCTAAACCCTAAATATAGTAAAGTATTTTATAATCGAGGTGTAATAAGAGATGCTTTAAATGATATAAAAGGGGCAAATCAAGATTATACAAAAGCTATTGAATTAAATCCAACTGAGCAAAATGCTTATTTTAATAGAGGAAATAATAAACAAAAAGCAAACGACTTTAGAGGAGCAATTGAAGATTATAGTAAAGCAATTGAAATTAATAATAAAGAAAAGGATTATTATTATAGTAGAGGATTAGCGTTAATTAAAATAAATCAAAATTATAAGGCGTGTGAAGATTTTAATAAGGCATATTATCTTGGAGACAATGATTCAAAAAAATTCATAGAATTATATTGTAAATAAAAAAAGTATTAAAAACAAGTTATTGTGGGCAATACTAAAATCATATTCAAAAAAGAACACTTCAATATAGAAACTACACAAGAATTTTTAAAAGATTTTGATGAAGTATGTAAAACTATGGATTCAGATTTATTTGTAAAGCTGTTTATTAAATATGATTTTTACTATGACGAGAGCTATCGAGAGGTTTTAGATTTAATAATTAATCAAACAAGTAATTGGTATAATCCTGATTTAGGAACTGAATTACTCGAAGTAAGAACTTTTGATTCCAAATGTGCTTTCTGTTTTTTTGGCAAAACAGTTAATGGTTATGAATGGACTTATATAAATAGATTAGATAAAGGAATCAATAGCAGAATTACTTATTCAAGCAAAATAGGATTCATTTTTGAGTATGAGAACAATAATTTGATAGAATTTGGAGTATGCAATTCATTTACAGATTAACAAATTTATTGCAAATTCCAATTAATAAAAAAACAGGTATTTATGAAAAGAATAAAAAAAATTAAAAAATTAGAAATGTTAAAAAAAGAATTAGAATATAAATTAGTTGTTGATTTATCACGTATTTCTCAAGAGCAATCTGAATTACATTTGGGAATGCAATATTTAACTGGTAAAAGAAAAAACTAATTAACATGAAAAGATTAACTTACATATTATTTCTTGCTATTTTATTATCTTCATTTAATAATCAAAAAACAAAGCTAGTTTATATACAACCTCTTGGAGATGTTAATAAGGAGTATATGGATTACTTGAAAACTTCAATTAAAGAATTTTATGGATATGATTGTGTAATAAAACAAAAATTAAATCTTACTAATGATATATTAGCAGGCAGTAAAACAAGATATGAAGCAAGTAAGATTTTGAACAAGTACAATTCCAACCAAAATATCGTAATAATTACTGAAAAAGATATTGCTCATAAAAAAAGTGATGAATTTCCTGAGTGGGGTATTTTTGGACTTGGGTTAAGACCAGGAAAAGTATGTGTAATTTCTACTTTTAGACTTAAAAAGAAAGTAAGTAAACAAAAAATGTTAGAACGTCTTAAAAAGGTTGCTTTACATGAAATTGGACATAACTTAGGATTGGAACATTGCTATAATAACAAAGAATGTATGATGAATGATGCTGATGGAACAATAAAACAAGTTGACAGAGAAAAAATATGGTTTTGTAATAAGTGTTGGAATCAAATTAGAAAATAAGGAAAAAAAATTAAAGAATTAAAGTAATGATTGCTATAATCAAAATTAAAAATAACTTAAAAAGTTAATTATCTTTGAATTATTAACTACATTATTTCTTGAAGTAACTACGAATTAGTTTAAATAATAAAAATAGAGTAGATTTAATTTGTTTTAACAATAAAAATAATTTAAAGATGTTAAATATTGGATTAAAAAAACACCTAGAAAATCATGATAAACTATCAGGTTTTTGTAAAGTTTTCACAAAAAGTATATTTCCTGAATCTGAAATTAAAGTTTTAGTTGACGAAACATATAGGTTTTTTTATGACCAAATCTTGCCCAACTGTATATTAAAAATATTTTTAGTTATGGAAAGAGATTTGAATAGTGGAGTTAATTTTGGGTCTGCAAAGATTACCGTTAAATGTTATGTTATAAATAAAACTGACAAGACTTATTTTTATTATGAAGTCAAACCAAAATATTTATCAAGTCAACAATTTATTAATGAACTTAATTTAAATTCTACATTCCTAGAATTTCACACTTATCAAAATATTATGAGTTCTTGGAATATTATTGATGATGAATATCATGTTTTTGGAAAGATTTTTAATGGTAATAATAAACACAAAGTTATAAGCCCATTTAGTATTGAATTTAGAGTAAATAAGTTTTCAATAATCCCCGCCATAATAAAATATGAAAATGATTTCAACCAAAACTTAAAAAAAAGATATGATTTTTGTTTGGTAATTTCATATTCAATGCATGATTTTATATTACAGGATGCGGAAGATTTATTTTTATTTTATGAAAAGTTTAATGTTTGCTCAGGAGATAAGGAAACTAGTCGAAAAATTACAGAAAATAAAGATAGTAGATTTGGATTTGAAGACAAACGTTTATCAATTGTACAATCAACAGAAAACAACAATGTAGGTTTTTTTAAAGATTTAGAAAATCCAAAAACAACGGAAGCTTCATTGTCATATAGAGTTGGTCAAGAAAAATTTAATAAAAAAATTGATAGAGAAGAAATTAAAAATATCCTTGAATTATGGGGATTGTATGAAAGATTATCGAATTTAACAGATTTTAAATCAGATATGTGGAAAGATTAGTTTACATATTCAAAATAATCTTCGAAAATTAGTATTCTAAACAATATGAATTAAAACCCAATTCGTCATTGGGTTTATTGATGTTAAAAATAACATTAACAACTAAACTAATTTTGAACATGTCTATCAAATCTGAATTTTTTATTTCAGAGAAAGGAAAAAGAGAAATCAACGAAGACAGCTTAGAATTTCAATGTGGAAAGTTCTATGTAATATGTGACGGTATTGGAGGAAATGGTAATGGTCAAATAGCATCCAAATTAGTTGCAGAAACGGTTAAAGAATCATTATTAAAATCAAAATCTATTTTAGAGGCTATTGAGGAATCGGAAAGGGTTTTGAGTTCTTATAAAAAAAAGAATCCCATTACAGAAGCTATGGCAACAACAATTGCTGTGGCTGAATTATATGAAAATAGTATATTGGTTTCTTGGTGCGGAGACAGTCGTGTTTATCAATTTCGTGATGGTAAAATCATATTTAAAACTTCTGACCATTCTTGGGTTGCAAATGCAGTTAAAAAAGGCATTTTAAGTCATTTGGAGGCACTTTTCCATCCTAGAGCTAATGAGCTTACAAAATCCATAAAAGACAGCTCAAAACCCTCAAAATTAGAACAAGTATTAATTCAAGATATTCAACCAAATGATTTTTTTCTTGTCTGTTCTGATGGCATTACGGAAAGTTGGTTAGATACTGATTTAGAAGAGCTGTTTTCTAAATTTAAATCTTCAAGTGAAATTATTCAAGAGCTACAAAAACAATGTGAGATTTTTTCGGAGGATAATTATTCAGCAATTGTTTTTCAAAATAAACCCTATATCTAAAACTAAATAAAAAAATGAAAAATGTATTTACAACTATTTCTTGTGTTTTAATATCCGTTATTGTGTTTTCTAGCTTTAGAATAAAACAAGAAAGCCTATTAACTAGAATAAATAATGATTTGACATTAGTATTGCCAGCCCATTCAGAGGAGCAAGAGAATTTGTTTTCTATGCTTAAAAAAGCTAATCCTAATGTTATTTTTTTGAGGTCTGTTTTAACTTCAAAAAGTAAAAAAATTCTATTTGCTGTTTCAAGATATGAAAATTCAGAATCAGACAAACTAGATAATGTTTTTTACAAACAAACTGCAAATTACAAGGATAATAATTTTGGAAATAACTATAAATTAATTTCTTACAGAAAATATAAAAGCGGAAATAAGATTCTCTATGAAAAAGTGAGTAGCCCTATTGAAGGACAGTGCTGTGTAATGTATTACTTTATGAAAAACAACTTTAGTAATATTATGTATGAAATAAAACTATCAGGAAAAATGAATGAAATGAATGAGATGGAAACCATCGCTGAAAAAATTGCATTATCTGTGAAATTATAAGACACTAATCAAAACGGGAATGTCTTTTTTTTACTTACTCTTTACCATACTTTAATTCATTATACCACAAAGCATCTCTATGTATTTTATAGCTCATTTTAGAATCACTTACGGTATAATAAACATAAGTTTCATCAATTTTTGTTATTCTTGGATTCAACTTTATTTTTTCCTCTTCATAATATAAAAGATTTTTGAAAAGTCTAAAATTTGAATCTCTTTCAAAATCACTTAAACTTGGTTCCGAAAACCAAATATAATTTCCATCAGGAACAATAACACTTTCAAGCCATTTGACCTCTTTACATTCAGGATGTTGTTCATTTATTAATTCTGAAACTTCTCCTTTAACACCATGTGTTAACATTTCTTCAATAAAAACAAAATCCTGTTTATAAGTAAATCCATTAGGAATAAGAACTTCTTCGGCAAATTCTTCTAATCTATATGGGGGCGTGTTCATTTCTGCTGTCATTAAAATATTACCATTAGTAACTCCTGAAAAATTGTTTTTTATAGAAAATTCGGCTATACTACCAAATTTCTTAACAATGCTTGAAACTTTGATAACTAGGGTTGAAAAAACAATTTTTTGAATATCTAGGTCGATGTATGTAATCATAATACAAATGAATTATTTTAATGATATAATAAATAACTAAATTTATCCATAAAAATGCTTATAGAAACTTTCTTAGTGTTTATGGGGGTTAACAAGGATTCTAACTAACATTAATATGAATACTTACAACTAAGAAAAAAAATGTAAGTAGTACAAAGAAAAAAAAGGGTAAGTTATATAGAAAAAAAATAATGGTATCGGGGCTTCCCCATTTTTTTAACCCTCTTAATTGACCAAAGATTATTCAAATATTTTTGTCTTAAACTCTGGCGAAAAACCTATTACAAATGTAAAAGTATCTTTCATAAACTGATTTAATTCCTCTACATTTTTTTTGGTTGTTACTATGCAATCGTGAAGCGTAAAAAAGGGTATTTTGCTCTTACTCTTGTTTAATTTTCGTACAACTAAATCAAGCATTATAAATGATTCCGACTGTAAAAAAAGATGTGATATTTTTTTATGTTGTTGGAATACTTCTTTTACTATGCTTTTATCATTTGACAACATTTTTTCTGCTTTTTTTCTGACTGCTCCCTCTGTTGGTAAATATTTTCTTTCCTTAAAAACTTTAATAAATTGGTAAATTGTGGGATACAACTGCTTAAAAACTGCTTGCTCTTTAAGAAAATGTTTATTTTTAGCATTTGCCCATGATAACATTCTTTTTTTTAAGATTGCTATTTTGTCTTGTTCTGAAAAATCATAATTTCTCTTTAATTCATGTTTTGCCGTATTGATAAAATAATCATCATCAAAAAAAGGCATAAACTGTTTATAATATATGCCATTCAAAATTGTTTTTCCAAATTTTTCGACTTCAAGTCGGTCTAATTTAACCATACTTTTGGTTTTATCGAAAGCACTTTGATAAAATCTAGGCTTTTCAAAAAAAGATTGATAATATTGGAGATTGATTTTATTGCTATCGACTATTGCTAAAAAATGATAATACATAAAAAACGGAACAGAAGACGAAATATCAACTTCCCCTAAAACTTGATTATCATAACGTAAAAACTTCCTCAATCTTTTTGGAAATCTAGTAAATTCTGAGTGCAATCTATCATCAGAGTAATCTTTTCTTGAAAAGTTAAAATGACCATTACTAATATTTACTATTGTTTGACATGTTTTAACGTAATCGTAGTAATTACTCTTAATGTTTAATGATGAATTTAGGTCTTTTAAGGAATTTATTTCGTCAATTGTTAGATTTGCATTAAACCATTTGTTAAGTGGCTTGAAATCCTCTTTTTTCTGATTCATTCTATTTAATAAATTAAGGTTTTTTCGCTTTATTATTTTTACAAACTTTAAAGGCTTTCCAAAATAATTCGGGTCGAGTTGAAAACTTCTTGATACCTTATCTGAATATGGAAATCTCCATACTATTTTGTTTTTTACAAGATATTCTAAATAGCGAGCATATTCATGCCTACTCTTTTGAAGGACTTCTGAATTTCTTCTTATAGCATATTTCTTTACGTTAGGATACCTATAAAAATTATACCAATCTTTGATTTTAAATATCAATGGATTAGTGTCTTTTATAATATCATACAATAAAATGTATGCGTATTCGCTATCAAATTCAAAATTTGGAGGGTTATCCTTTATTAATTGCTCTAAATCTAAATTTTCGGGTATAAATATTATTTTATTTTTCATTTTATTATCATTTGTAAAAGACAAAGCGATGCCTTAACGATGAAAACACCGCTTCTCTTTTTTACGTTAAATTAATGGTTTTGGCTACTACAGCCGATTAATGACAGCTCGAATCGAGCAAATAAGAAGTTTATGAAACTGCTTTAAGTGGGCTAAGTATTGCCATAACATCTGACTTTTTATAATAAACCCTTCTTCCTACTTTGTAGTTTTTTAAAATTCCTTCATTGTTCCAGTTGAACAAAGTTGTAAAGCTAACTCCCAGTAATTTACAAACTTCTTCTCTAGTTAAAACCTTGTCCGTTTCATCTTTCGGAGTTTCAGGTATTAAATTCTTTATTTTCTGTAACTCTGACGCTACAATTTCTCTTAATGTATTTGCCATGTCTTCTAGGGTCACATGGACTAAATTTATATTTTGTGTTAACATATTTCTATTATTATTATTTACTTAAAAAATTAAAATCGAACTTAAACAAATGTGGTTAGAAAACTGAGCAGTTCCCTAGCCATTCAACAATAACGAAATATATGATAAGATAGAAAAAAAAATTCAAGCTTTTATGGCTTGAATGATTATAAGATAGTAATGGAGAATTAACACTCCATTCAGAGGTTGGTCTTTTCATTGTTTAACTTTTTTATTTGACATTAGTCTTTTGACAATTAGTCCGAATCTTTTTGACCACCTTTTAAATTTGTCTAATAAACAGGTTGGTATCTGTAAAAACAGAGTTCGTGATTCATTTGCATCTAACACATGCAAAATTTATTTTGCAAAGGTACAAAAATTTAATTAATTCAGATTTTTTTTAAGATTATTTTAACATATTGGTTTATTTTAAATTTAAAAAACAGCAAGGTCTTGTATTTACAAATAATTTGATTATTAATAAACGTTGTTGGATTCATTTATAAATCACGCCTTTTTTTATAAACTTTTTAAAGATTAAAAAAACCTTGACCTACAATATGAGAAGCCCTCTCTTCTCCTTTGATTCTAATATACTTATAAAACTCTCTTTCTGTCTTATGTCCTGAAAAGTGCATAATATCGAACACTGGCATTTTCTTTTTATACATATTCGTACAAAAACTTCTTCTTGCAGTATGCGAGTGTATTAATTTATACTTAGGAATAACGTCTTTCACTTCTACTCCACCTCTTGTAATTGTAAACTCAATAGGTTCATTTAATTCGAGTATTTGCCCCACATCTTTAATGCTTTTGTTCAACAATTGCTCTATCATTTTTTTTGGAGGATTGCCATTATATCTCTTATCCATTATCTCTCTTATCTCCTTAGTTATTGGACACTGCACCTCGGTTTTTGTTTTTTTCTGTTTAATTTTAAAGTAATCAACACCGTTAATTCGCTTAATTGACTCCTTAGTCAAACCATTATAATCACTAATTCTTTGACCCGTATAACATCCAATTAAAAAAATATCTCTTGCCAATTGAAGTTCAGGATATTTAGAAAGGTCTTTGTTTCGCATCAATTCCAATTCCGTATCTGTTAAATAAATAGCGGTTGTTTCCTCCGCTTTCAAATTAAAATCGGATAAATTAAAATCCACATTGGTTATCAATTTCTTTCTATTGGCTTCGATGATAAATGTTTTAAGGTTTTTCAAATGCTTAGTAATTGTATTCAAGGCAAAATCAAGCTCTTCTAAATATGTTATAAAACTTAATACAAATGACTTATCAAAACTATTGAAATCTATTTTAACATTATTAGCAAGTGAAAAAGCCTTTACTTTAGTTAAAGTCTGATTATATGAAGTATGGGTTATTTTGGAAATCCCTTTCTTCTTTACCTCAAGATAAGCATCAGCAAAATCAAAAAAAGTAACTGGAACTACTTTTTCAGTTTTAATATTTTTGTTTAAAAAGTTATCCAAAAACAGCTTTAAAAAGTCATTAGTAACAATTAAATTTTCAGCAATCAGCCTAGAGTATTCTTTTTTTATTGCATTTTCAACGTTACTTAAAAACTCATTAACTTCTCTAGCGTTAATAATATTTGATTTTGTTTCTTTAATCTTTTGCTTATCAAAATCCCAATTTTCATAACAAGCCTTATATCCTGTTGAATATTTAAACCTACTTCCATAAGAAAAGTGTAAAAAAATTAGGCTTTCTTTTTTCTTTGAAGCTTCAAGAACACGAATAGAGTCTTTAAAAGCGAAACGCACCACCCCATTACTGCTATCTATTGTTTTTTTCATTTGATAAAATCTTTATACAAAGATAATAAAAAAATTAATAGGGTGCTTTATAGGGTGCTTAAAAAAGTTAATTTGTTGAAATTTTGTTTAATCAAGTGAAATTTAAAAACGCTATAAACCTTATAATATATGAGATTAATAAGTAAGTTAAAGAAAATTAAAAAACAATGAGAATAATTACAAATGGTACTGGAGGTACCACAAAAACCACTCAGATGAGTGGTTTTTTTGTTTTATATTGTTTTGAAAATTAAATTTAAAGTATCATTTCTTCATAAGAAAGTACTACTGGATAGCCTTTTTCTTTGAAATATTCTTTAGGATTGTCTTTAGAAATTGCCATTACAAAATCGCCTCCCCAAGCGCCTAAACTTTTGATTACACCTTTAAAATCAGGAAAAAGCTTTTCTTTTATAGTTTGAATTTCTAACACATCACTCATGATGACCTCGTGTTTTTCCATTTGTTTTGCAAATTCTTTTCCTTCTTTGCAGTTGATGGTTTCGTAAGTTATGGTGTTAATTTTTGAAATTACGGCATTCACATGATGGTGTTTCGACATGTAATTCGCAATCGCCAATTTGCTACTTTGTTTCTGATTCAAATACACAAAATAAATATGGTCTTTGAATTCAGGATTAAAATGAATGGGTTTAAAATGCGGTTTTTCGTTTTCTAAATGATATACAAGAGGTGAATTTGACTTAGCACAAGCAATATCATAACCGCTTCCGCCAAAACTTTTTTGCAACAATTCAAACGCATCAATATCTAACCAATCCGCAATACTATTTATTAGAGTAGAAGATGTTCCTAAACCCCAAAGTCTTGGAAAAGTTAAGTAAGTTTCAATTTCATAGCCTTCTTTTTCTAAAAATGAAGGGTTTTGTATAAAAGCTTGATGTAAAATTTCAATCAAGGTGTTTTTTACAGCAGAATTGCTATCGTTGATGGTTCTTTGCTTTATTTCTTCAAACGAAATCATGCCTTCAAACCAAATGCTTTTATCGGCATCAAAACTCGTCCATTTGATTTGTTGATTTGTGCCTGATTTCACCAATAAACTTTGTCCAAATTTAGTAGGTAAAGCCAATGCTTTAGCACCATCTAAAACAACGTATTCACCTGTGATGAGTAATTTTCCGTTACTGTAAAAAGTTTGGGTTTCCATTAACTTCTGATTTTTTCCAAATAATCTACCACTAAACTATGTGAAACAGTAGTGTCTTTAAAGTAATCCAACACTTTTTGTTTTTCTTCTTTCGTAGCATGATGTTGGTT
>JACCEA010680932.1_pt1 | contig 32355 bp, 32 predicted proteins | sample 7449851 | NCBI WGS metagenome assembly JACCEA01 (sample SAMN15323453, study PRJNA562643) | freshwater metagenome | isolation source: river surface water | place: USA:Blue River Watershed | collected 2017-08-18 | reverse complement strand
GATGGTGAGAAGCTAACCATGGAACAACTCGACAAGGCTCTGGCCGTTCTGCCTATGACCAAACCTCCGCAGTAATCGCTAAAGCGCTAGGCGTGACGGCAATAAAGAAACCGGCCAGCAAATAGGGACCCAATGCAATTGAGCTGTGCAGGGTGAGTCTTTTTCGGAATAGAGCAATCAATCCAATCAAGCTTGCAGCTAGCAGGGCAATCGCTAGCGCAAGAAGTGGCAGGAACGGAGAAAAGTAACCAGCAAAGGCGTTTAGCGAAATAAGTAGCTTGATGTCTCCCATTCCGATTGCCCCTCTCGCTGCCAATAGCCAACCCAGCAAAAAAGTTACTCCTGCGGCTGTCAGCGCTGAAATTAGTTGTGACCAGCTGCCACCAAGCCATGCTGAAGTGGCTAGGCAACCGAGGGTGAGGGTGGCAGCTGACAACGTCAGTCTGTTAGGAAGACGATGTTCACGTAGGTCAATAATTGCCAGTGGAATCGATATTGCGACCAGGTAGACAAACGGAACTAAGAGTAAGAAGTGCTGCACTCCGCCAAACTAGTTGGGCTTAGGAGGTGCCGAAGAAAGTTATCCCCAACTAATCCAAGAGATCCGTCACCAAAGCCGCAATGTCACTTCGCTCACTGCGGGTAAGTGTGATGTGACCAAACAGCGATTGCCCCTTGAGCGTCTCTACCACTGATGCCACACCGTCGTGCCTACCGACTCGAAGGTTATCGCGCTGAGCGACGTCATGAGTCAGGATGACGCGTGACTTCTGACCAATTCTGGAGAGCATTGTCAACAGAACATTGCGCTCAAGTGATTGGGCCTCATCGACAATTACAAAACTGTCGTGAAGAGATCGACCCCTAATGTGGGTAAGTGGCAGAATTTCCAGAATATTGCGATTCACAACCTCATCAATTACTTCTTTTGAAACCAGAGCACCTAATGTGTCGAAAACAGCTTGAGCCCAAGGATTCATCTTTTCGCCCTCGGTTCCAGGCAAGTAACCTAACTCTTGGCCACCAACGGCATAGAGCGGACGGAAAACCATAATGCGCTTGTGCTGTCTGCGCTCTAGGACAGATTCCAATCCGGCACACAGTGCCAGAGCGCTCTTGCCGGTTCCTGCTCGACCACCGAGAGAGAGAATGCCGATTTCTGGATCAAGCAACATGTCTATCGCTAGGCGCTGCTCGGCACTTCGGCCGTGCACGCCAAATACTTCTCTGTCGCCTCGAACTAGCCTTACGGTGCCATGCTGACTAACCCTGCCCAAGGCACTTCCTCGCTCGGAGTGAATAATTAGTCCAGTGTTGACTGGAAGGCTCTTTGCGTCTGGGTGAGAGATTTCCTCAGAGTCATAGAGATTGGCCATCTCATTGGCTGAAAGATGGAGGTCGCTAACACCACTCCACTCATCAGTAGCAAGTTCGTGAAGGTACTCCTCTGCCCTTAGTCCAATTGCTGAAGCTTTTACGCGCATTGGTAGATCTTTGGAAACTACCGTCACGTCAAATCCCTCGCTGTTGAGGTTGGCCGCCACTGCCAAAATTCGCGAATCATTGTCGCCAAGTTGAAAACCGGCTGGGAGGATAGCGGGGTCGATGTGATTCAGTTCGACTCGGAGACTCCCGCCCTCTCCCACCTGAACTGGAAAATCCAAGCGTTCGTGCTTTTGCCGAAGATCGTCTAGATAGCGCAGGACCTTTCTAGCAAAGTAGCCAATCTCTAAGTCGTTTCGCTTCTTCTCAAGCTCGTTGATAACGACAATTGGCAGAACTACCTCATGCTCAGCAAAGCGGAAGAGTGCTTTGGGATCTGATAGAAGGACCGAAGTATCTAGAACAAAGGTTCTGACCTTTATGTCGGGCTTTTTAGCTGAAGCGGGCTTGCTCACCTCCTGGGTCGTTGTCTTCTTTTGTGATGACTGGGACTTGGGAGAGCTTGCCACTTGTGCTCCTGCCTGTTGAGCTTTCGCTCAATCTACGCCTGAGCTTTAAGGTTAGGCAGAATAAACACGCCGCATTTTTCTAGGTTTCACCTTGCCTTCAACTAGCCCAAAATTCGAGTAACCCCCACTTTCTGGCTTACACTCTCGGGGTGAGCGAATCCAACTTCCCCCTATCCGAATTGGCTCCTGCGCCGCAGGAAACCAAGCCAACTTGGCGAGGCTGGATACACACCGGAGTTCTACCTTTTGTTGTGATTGGCGGAGTTGTCCTACTGATTTTTGCAGAGGGGTGGCTAGCAAAAACAGCTGCCGCGATCTATTTTGGAAGCTCAGTCCTGTTGTTCGGTAATTCGGCGCTATATCACCGCTTCAATTGGCGGCCAATGATCAAAATGATTCTGAAGCGAATTGATCACGCCAACATTTTCTTACTGATTGCTGGAACTTATACCCCAATGGCATTTTCAGCGCTGGAGCGAGATAAAGGCATCATGCTGCTGGTGACAGTGTGGACGGTTGGACTAATTGGCATCTTTTTCAGAGTCTTTTGGATCAATGCGCCGCGTTGGTTGTATGTGCCGATTTACTTAGCAATGGGCTGGCTAGCTGCTTTCTACGTAGTCGATTTATGGCAGGCTAATTGGCTGATGATGCTTCTGATTGCAATCGGAGGGCTCTTCTACACACTAGGTGCAATTTTCTACGGAGCTAAGTGGCCTAAGAAAAACGCCAAGCACTTTGGATACCACGAATACTTTCACGCCTTGACCGTTGCTGCTTTTTTCTGTCACTGGACTGCAGCGCTAATAATTAGTATCGATCCAGTAGCGGGTTCTATCGCTGCGGTTTAGTTGGTGGCTCTGGCCGATTTGGTTTTTCTCCACCAAAGCTTGCTAGGTCTTCTTTTGCTAGCTTCTCTCGAATTTCGGATCGATATTTAGTCTTTCGAATTCGACGGTTCATATCAAAAAACAGAAATACTGCTCCGACCGCGACGGCAAAGGTGATGATAAAGCCGATCGTGCCTGGCGAGTTATAGGTATCGTCAGCGACAGGAGGCGTTGGCATTGTCGCAAAAATTCCGAGACCGAGCAGTAGGTTCACGACACCAGTATCCCACCTATGCCTTAGCCTTATGGGGTGACCGAGCAAAAAGATGAGCTGCTGGCAAGTCGCTATGGAAAAAAATCAGGCAATTCCAGAGCCTTTCGCGTCTTTGCCTACCTGGGAGTTGCGCTGTTGGCAATCGGGGCAGTGACGCTTGGGTTAGCCAACTGGAGTCCTATTCAGTCCACCACCATAGGTTTTCGCGTAGTAAGCAGTTGGCAGACGGAAGTGGATTTTGAGATTCAGATGCCGCCGGGTCAAGTGGCAGAGTGCACTCTGGAAGCCTTGAATAACTCCTTTGCCGTAGTTGGACACATCAAACGCAGTTACGGGCCATTCGATCAGCTCATTTCGCGCCATACCGTCAGTATCAACACCTATGAGGAGGCCGTCACGGGGCTAGTTGATAATTGCTCTCTGCGGTAGACTCTTCCTAGCTCGCTCGGCGAGCTTTTTCAATTCCCGAAAGTAAAAGATGCCCGAAAGTATTCTTCTGACTCAAGATGCCTATGACCGGCTAAAAAGTGAGCTAGAGCAGCTCATTTTGGTTGAGCGACACGAAATCGCCAAGCGCATCCAGGAGGCGCGCGAAGAGGGCGACCTGAAAGAAAACGGTGGCTATCACGCCGCTAAAGAGGAGCAGGGGAAGCTCGAGGCTCGAATCAATCGACTCGAAGAGATGCTGGCCAATGCAACCGTTGGTCATGCCGATGCCAGCGACGGAATAGTCAAGCAAGGGCTTTTGGTCGTATGCGACATCAACGGCAGGCCAAATGAATTTTTCCTTGGCTCTCACGAGATTTTCGAGGGAACAAAGTACGAGCAAGAAATAGAGGATGGCGACTTTTCTGTCTACAGCTCCGACTCCCCAATCGGCCAGGCTATCGAAGGCAAGCGAGTTGGCGAAAAAGTTTCATACTCGGCGCCAAATGGCAAAGAGATTGCCGTTGAAATAAAACAGCTGAAAAACTTTGTGTTTTAGTCTCTCAAAAGCTTGGGATTAAGCCCTGCCTGCTTCAGAGATTCCAGCACTTGATCGCGGTGCTCTTTGCCCCGTGTCTCAACGCTCAAGTCCAGTTCAACTTCACTGATCTGGAGGCCATTGCCGTGTCTGGTGTGCAGCACCTCAACGACGTTGGCATGGGCATCTGCAACAGCTTGAGCGGTCCGGACCAATTGACCAGGACGATCGGGCAACATCACGGCGATATTGGTGTAGCGGTCTGATGCTGCCAGACCATGTTTGATTACCCTTTGCAATAGGAGCGGATCGATATTTCCACCCGACAAAACAATTGCTGTCTTGCCCTTGAGTTTTAGTTTCTTCGCCAAGACAGCCGCAACCCCGACTGCGCCACCGGCCTCGACCACTAGCTTGCTGCGTTCCAAAACTCCTAGCATGCCCTTAGCAATTTCATCCTCGCTGACAGTAACAACCTTGTCCACGAACTTTGCAATGATTTCGAAAGGAACCTTTCCAGGCTTAGCCACAGCAATACCGTCGGCGATAGTGGGCTGAGTTTTAACTTCTACTGGCTTGCCAGCTCTTAGTGAAGCTGGGTAGGCAGCGGCCAGCTCAGCCTGCACGGCATAAACCTTGACCTTTTTGCCCAGCGCTTGAGCTTTTAGTTTCGCTGCCAATGCAACACCGGCTGTTAGTCCACCGCCACCTAGACAGACAACAATGTTTTCAACATCCGGTAGCTGATCAAAAATCTCCAAGGCAACCGTTCCCTGACCTCGAACGATGTCCAGATGATCAAAGGGCGGAACATAAACAGCGCCGTTTCTTTGTGCAAACTCTTTAGCGGCTGTATTGGTTTCATCAAAAATTGCCCCCGTCAATACGACATCAGCTCCGTAACCAATGGTCGCTTGATACTTGGGCAAAGACGCGCCTACTGGCATAAAAATTGTTGCTTTAATACCAAGTTGCTGCGCTGCCAGAGCAACACCTTGAGCGTGATTACCTGCTGACGCAGCCACGACTCCTCGCTTTTGCTCTTCCTTGGTTAGCTGTGACAAGAGGTTGTAGGCTCCTCGAACCTTATACGCACCCGTTCGCTGAAGATTTTCACACTTATAGAAAACTGGTTGGCCGGTAACCTCCGTTAGCCAATGACTTTCAATCAATGGAGTCTTGGTAATAACAGATTGAACCCTATTAGCTGCATCCTCAAACTCCTGCAGCGAGGGGAACTTTTGCTGAGCCATGGCAAACCTTCAATCAGAGAATGAGAGAAAGTCTAGCGATTAGAAGCCACGGGAGATTTCGGCCAGGCGCTTAATTCGGTCAGGAATTGGCGGGTGGGTTGAGAATACGCGCTCAACCATGCCCGGCTTGAGCGGGTCATTGATGTACATGTGAGCCATGGCACTGTTTGCTCGGTGCATCGGGCGACCATACTCGCCAAGCTTTTGCAAGGCGCTGGCTAACCCTTGCGGATAGCGAGTCATTTCCGCACCCGTTGCATCAGCCAAGTACTCCCGTTGTCTCGACACTGCCGCAGAAACCAAAGGTCCAATCAGCCATGCGATGATCCATCCAACCACTCCCAGCAAAACCAAGATCATTCCAAGTTGACCACTATCGCGGTTTCTGGATGATGAGCCAAACCAGGCCATGCGAATTGCAAGGTCAGCAAGAATTCCTATTGCCGAGACCAGTCCAAAAACGATGGTGGAGACTCTTATGTCATAGTTCTTAATGTGACCGAGCTCGTGGGCCATGACCCCTTGAAGCTCGTTGTCATCCATAATCTCAAGTAGCCCGGTCGTGGCAGCAACAACTGCATTCTTAGGATTTCTGCCGGTTGCAAATGCATTTGGAGCCGGATCATTGATGATGTAAACCTTTGGCATTGGTAAGCCTTCGGTTATCGCCAAGTTCTCAACCATGTTCCAAAGCCGAGGATTATCTTGCTTTTGAATCTCGTGTGCACCACTCATGGAGAGAGCAAGCCTGGAAGCTGCGTAATACTGAAAAATCGTGTAACCAAGCACAAACAGCACAATAAAGACTGCGCTAGAGCCATTGCCACTTGCCTGTCCCCACCAGACAGCAAGAGCAGTTAGGAGACCAACAAACAGCCCAATAATGATGACTGTGTTTCGCTTATTGGCGGCTATCGCTCGATACATTGCTAAAACTTGACCTGCGGCGGTTCTTGAATAGCGGCTGGGTTTTCAACTTCGAAAAATTCTCGGTTAGTAAACCCCAAATTCCTTGCAAAGACGTTGTTTGGGAACTGCTGAATCTTGGTATTTAGTTCAGCTACTCCACCGTTGTAGAAGCGACGAGAGGCCATGATCTTATCCTCGGTGTCAGTTAGCTCACGCTGCAACTCTAAGAAGTTGGTCGATGCAACTAGTTGCGGATATGCCTCGGAGACGGCAAACAGGCTCTTTAGAGCACCCTGCAGCATTCCCTCTGCTTCTGCAGCTTGTGCGGGGTGGGCAAGGGCATCAGGCGAAACAGTCGCTGCTCGAGCGCGGGTAACACTTTCAAACACCTCACGCTCGTGCGATGCATAACCACGCACTGTCTCAATTAAGTTAGGAATGAGATCAGCACGTCGCTTAAGTTGGACCGTTATATCGCTCCATGCCTCGTCAACGCGGACCTTTAGTGCAACAAGGGCGTTGTATGTAATCCACAGGTAGATGCCGATGACGGCGACAATTCCTAGAACAATGAGAAAGATTTCCATTTGGCTCCTTATAAAGCTGTCTCCAGACTATGCGAAGTGGCTGAGCCTTTGCTGAAGACGGTGCCCCGAGTGGGACTCGAACCCACACTGTGACGATTTTAAGTCGTCTGCCTCTGCCATTGGGCTATCGGGGCAATAAGAAAGGCCCAGCTGCACTGGGCCCAATCTAACTGGTTAATTACCAGGTTTGGTGGCCCAGGTCTCGAAGAATAATCGAGGAGTCTTGGTGGCCTCGATTGCAACTAAGTCCCTGCCGAGAATTGCGTTCCAGATCCATCCCGAAATCACTCGAATCTTGCGCTCCCAGGTTGGCATTGCAAGCCCGTGATAACCACGGTGTGCCAGCCAAGCCAGGAAACCAATCATTCCGAAGTTGCCAACTTTGATTGCACCTATGCCAATTCCGAGCCCGGCCACAGCACCAATCGTCTTCCAGCGGTATTCACGAATCTCTTCACCGCGCAAACTTGCGGCAATATTTTTTGCTAGGAGTTTTGCCTGTCTAACAGCGTGCTGAGCATTCGGCACACAGTAACCGCCGACACCACCACCCGTTAGATCTGGCACAGCTGCTACGTCACCAGCTGTCCAAGCATTCTTCACTGGCTTTTCACCTTCAACAATCTGTAGCTTCGCGTTTGCGTTCAGCCTGTGCTTGGCATCTAGAGGAAAATCACAATTCTTGGCAACTGGGGCAGCTGCTACCCCGGCAGTCCAAATAATCAAGTCTGACTCAAAAACTTCACCTGTTGAAAGCTTTACTTTTCCATCTTGGGCGGAAACAACTTGAGTGTTTAGGTGAACGTATGCAGCCCGCTTTTTTAGGTTTTCAATTACAGCAATTGCGGTCTTTTCGGAAACTTCAGGCATGATTCGACCCATTGCCTCAATGAGGTGAAAATTAACCTCATCAAAGGAAATTTCTGGGTAGTAGCGAAGAAGTGCGGTAGCTGCACTTCGAAGTTCAGCAAAGGCTTCAATACCAGCAAAACCTCCGCCAACCACAATCAGTGTCAGCAGCCTCTTTCGAAGGGGGTTGGACTTAGGCAGGGCTGCAGCACGATTGAAGTTCGCAAATAGTCGGTTGCGAACCTCGATAGCCTCTTCAATTGTCTTTAGCCCAATTGCGTTTTCAGCAATTCCGGCAATGGGAAAAGTTCTAGTGACCGCACCAGCCGTCATTACGATCTGGTCATACGAAAGCGTCAGAGTCTTGCCACCGTCAACCTCAATGGTCGCCTTCTTGTTTTTGTGAACAACTTGGGTCATGCGCCCACTAACGAGAGTGGTTTTTCTAAGATGCTGTCGGTGAGAGACAACGCTGTGCCTGGCCTCGATTGAACCAGCGGCAACCTCTGGCAGAAATGGCTGATAAGTCATGTATGGCAGTGGGTCAACCAAAGTGACTTCTGCTTCGCCTTGCTTCAGAAGCTTCTCCAGCTTCCAAGCGGTGTAGAAGCCTGCGTAGCCTCCACCAATTATCAAGATTTTCTTGGGTTTGGCTGGTTCCATAACTTGCTTTAGAACTGCCTTGGGCGTCTTTGACTTACTGGTCTCGACCGTCATGAGATTGAATTACCTTCTGGTTATTTCTTTCCAGCCCGCCCAGCTCAATTGCGTTACCTAAACAAAAGCCATAGAACCGGGGGAACTAACAGAACATAGAGTAGCGGATTGGACCATGGCCTTGGGTTGGACGTGGCACTAACTGGCAGATTTGGTGGCACAGTTGGCCCAGCTTTTGGAGAAATCTGCATTTCTACTGCCCACTATGTACTCTCTGGTGGTTGGAGTTCAGACCTAAGGGCTGCCGGTGGACTAGACAAGCTCCTTAGATGCAAGAGCAAACCTTGGGCGACCAGTCCAGCTTTGCAAGGGCGAGGTCACCAATTGGATTCACTCCTTTGCCAGCTGCAAGTGAATGAGCAATTAGAGCGTGCAAACACTTGACGCGATAGGGCATACCGCCGGCTGAAATTCCTTCAATCTCGTCTACGACTTCAATTTCTTCCCGCTCTGCCATGTATTTTTGGTGTGCTCGCAGATAAGCATTGGATAATTTGTCATCTTCCAGCAACTCACGTTGCAGCTCGCTCATGTAGCCAGTCGCTTCCAATGTAGAGACTGCGGCAGTTGCAGACTTTTGCGTTAGGTAATACAGAGTTGGGAAGGGGGTACCATCCTCCAAACGAGGTTTAGTTTTCACAACAATGGGCCGTTTGCAGACGCAGCGAGCAGCCACTTCAACAATGTCTCGGGCAGGCCTACCCAGTTGGCGCGAAACCTCTTCGAGATCCTCAGCTGAAATCACTTATCCACCTCGGTAGGTTGGTCAGTTGCAGCACGCAGAAAAGACTCAAGCAGTGAATTAACCCAGTTGTCGTTGGCGGCAGCTATCTCTGTTGAAATCTCATCGGCACTTCGGCGTTCAGCCAAAATGGCCCCCACAGTTCCTGACGTATCTGAAAAGTCCATGCCGCTGGCATCCATGACAAGATAAGAGACTTCACCGGGCAGAACATAGTAGAGGCGATCTCTGGCTTGCGAGCGGATGTAGACGGGGTCCTGCCAGCGATCACGTTCGGCTTGCATTTGCTCTACCTGCTCTTGGGCAAGACGAATGCTCTCCTCCATCTCAGCAATCTGTCGCCTTTGATTCAAGAAGGCTTCGACATCAGGAGAAATGAGAAAGCCACCAATCACAACAATCGCGATAACACTGACCCAAGTGCTGTTTAACCTCAATGACTTTGCCAAGAGTTTTCCCTGCGAAATTGCCACTGGCACTCTGGGTTCAGATTTTCTTTGGCGGGCCATAACAGGAGTCTAGAACTCTATTGATTACTAGCCTGAGATTTAGCGGACCTGAAAACGAGGAAAAGCATCACGGCCGGCGTAGGTTGCCGCCTCTGCGAGCTCTTCTTCGATTCTAAGAAGCTGATTATATTTCGCCACTCTTTCGCTTCTAGCAGGAGCACCCGTCTTGATCTGACCTGCATTGGTGGCCACTGCTAGATCCGCAATGAAAGTGTCCTCGGTCTCACCGCTGCGATGAGAAATTATTGCCTTCATGCCGTGGCGCTGGGCAAGTGAAACCGCATCCATAGTCTCTGTCAAAGTTCCAATTTGGTTGACCTTGACCAAAATTGCATTTCCAGCCTTGCTATCAATTCCCTTTTGAAGTCTTGCGGGGTTGGTCACGTAGAGATCATCACCAACTAGCTGGACTTTTGATCCAAGTTCAGCGGTGATTTGGGTCCAGCCCGCCCAGTCATCTTCGGCAAGTGGATCTTCAATTGATACCAGGGGATAGTTAGCAAGTAGCTCGGCGTAGTAGGAAATCATTTCAGCCGCAGTCCTCTCGCTACCTTCAAAGGTGTACTTTCCAGTTGACTCGTTGTAGAACTCGGTTGAAGCTACGTCTAATGCCAGAGCAATCTGCCGGCCCAGTTCATAACCAGCCAGTTTGATTGCCTCAGAAATCAGATCTAGGGCCGCGCGATTATTTGGTAGGTCTGGAGCAAAGCCACCCTCGTCCCCTAGACCGGTAGCTAGGCCTTTTTCCGCCAGCAACTTCTTCAAGTGATGATAAACCTCGGCTCCCCATCTGAGAGCATCGGAGAAGGATTCAGCTCCCAGTGGGACAATCATGAATTCCTGGATGTCTACGCCATTATCTGCGTGTGCTCCACCGTTGATGATGTTCAGCAGCGGAACTGGCAAGACGTGTGCATTTGGGCCGCCGAGGTAGCGGTAAAGAGGGAGATTAGAGGAGTCTGCGGCGGCTCTAGCGGTGGCTAGCGAGACACCAAGAATTGCGTTAGCCCCTAATTTTTTCTTGTTGTCAGTTCCATCAAGGTCGATTAGTAGGTTGTCGACTAGCCTCTGGTCGGAGGCATCGGTGTCAGTCAGCGCTTGATCAATGCGGTCTAGAACAGCGGCCACCGCATTCCTGACGCCTTTACCTAAATACCGTGACTTGTCTCCATCACGTGATTCATGAGCCTCAAACGCTCCAGTCGACGCGCCAGAGGGAACTGCGGCTCGACCAAATGAGTCATCAGACAGAAGAACCTCAACCTCAATGGTTGGGTTTCCGCGAGAATCTAAAATTTCACGAGCACCGACTGCAGAAATGATTGACAACAGAAGCTCCTAATAAGCGGGAAATAAAAACAGCAATGGCTTCGCCTTAAATTCTAGCGGTCAGCCAAGATTACGAATGTCCAGTTTTTCACCGGGCTTGAAAAAGGCAAAACTTCCAAACCCCTGATCCTGCAGTTCAGCCAGCTGGGCCTTCGTATTCTTGGCAGCTCTTTCAATCCTGACAGACCAGCCTTGTTCAATTAGGTCGTTTTGAGCAGCTAGAGCCGCTTCAAACTGATCCTCAACCAAAAGAACAAGGGATTTTTGAGCAGCAACTTCTTCTGGAAGTAAATCCAAAATTCGCTCAATGCCCAGCGAAATGCCAACGGCTGGTGTTGCAATGCCCGACCACTGACCCACCATTTCGTCATAGCGCCCACCACCGCCAATTGAAGACGCTGAGCTCGGATGTTCTATCTCAAATATGGCTCCGGTGTAGTAGCCCATGCCCCTGACGAGCGTGGGGTCAAACCTGACCTTGCTCTTATCGGGTAGGCCATTAACCCACATAAGTTCATTCGGTAAGTTGCTAGATTTTGCCTTCTCTAGCCAGGTGGAAACTTTGCTTGCTACTTGTTCACCGTAGTTGTGTTGAATTTCTTCTTTGACGCCAGCTATCCCTATTTTGTCGAGCTTGTCGATGGCTATCATGGCTTTGTCTTGATCGTGAATTCCAATCTTGCCCAGTTCTGCCGATAAGACTCTGCGATCGTTCACACGAACTGTTGCATCATCAATACCAATTGCCGACAGTGCTGCAAGTGAGGCAGAAATTAATTCCAGCTCCGCCAATTCACTGCCATCTCCCAAGATGTCGATGTCGCACTGGAGAAACTGTCGGTAGCGACCTTTCTGAGGCCGCTCAGCTCTCCAAACGGGTCCAATTTGAATGGCCTTCAATACCCGCGGGAGCCTTGAATGATTCGAGGCGAAGAATCTAGTTAGTGGAACTGTTAGATCAAATCGAAGACCCAAGTCAGTCAGTTCAGAGCCTTCGGCGAGTGCGCGTTCTAGTTCCTCGCCACGCTTCATCACCTGAAATACAAGCTTCTCGTTCTCTCCGCCCTGTCCCGCAGTAAGTCTTGAAATGTCCTCTAGGGCTGGTGTTTCAATTTCCTGAAAACCGCGACTTTGATAGACGCCTCGGATAATGGCCAAAACCTGTTCGCGTTTGGTCTTCTCAAGAGGAAGCAAATCGCGCATGCCGCGAGGGGGGTTAACTGACACGCGTCCAGTTTGGCATAGGCCCCATCAAACTGGCGGCTTATCGAGACTGCCTTTGCCATAGAAATCGCGATCAAATATGGGGTTTAGTTTGCCAAGCGCCGTTGCTAATCTTGCCAGCATGACCGGCCAGGAGAAGCCGAAGCGGGGACGTCCTGTCACAACAGATCCCGCTGAAGTTGGCCTAACCGCTCTTCGCCTGTTTAGCCAGCGCGGCATCGACAAAGTCACGATGGATGATGTGGCCGACGCAGCCAAAATTTCCCGTTCCAACCTATTTCGGCTCTTCCCTTCGAAAGCCGCCGTGGTGTGGGGCGGTATGCACGAATTTAATTTGGAGTTAGAGCGCAGAATAAAAGAAAATCCAGAAACTGACGTTGTCAAGCTTCTGCACACATCTTGGGTTCAGGCTATGCACCTGCTGGATTCTTCCCTGGAAACAGTTCGACTGAGGTTAAAACTTATTGCCAGCTCTCCGGAAATCTACGGCTGGGGTCACGGACAAATGGAAGAAGCACGTTTGCTAATTGAGAGATCGGCACAAAAAATAAGTCAAGATCCCCTGCGCTCGAGAATTATTGCCTCGGCACTCATTTCGGTTTCGATGTCCGTCTTAGTGTGGTGGGCAGAGAATAACGACCCTAGAACTCCATCTGAAGTTTTAGATGCCGGCTTCAAGGATTTTGAAAAACTATTTCACTAATCCGGAACTATCCTGCCAATGACACCTGCGTCAGTGGCCTCAGAGATTTCTCTTTCTCTGACTTCCCGCTCCAGGCTCCTGGTAGCTGCTCGCAAGGCCTTTTCCGGATCTAATTTCAATGCCCGGGCGCTAGCAACAACGGCTAACAGCAGGCGACCTAGATCCTCTTCATTCGTCATTGGAACCGCTGGCTGCGATAGTGGGTTGAGAATCCCCGCCTTCTCAGCCTTTCCGATCACCTTATTTGCTCGCGCAAGCGCCGGGAGTTCCTTGGGCACACCATCCATTACGGATGTTCGGCCTGGCTTTTCTCTCTTTTTGTGAGCATCCCAATTCTGCATTACGTCATCACCTGTTTGAGCGGCAAACATTGCCAACTCTTCTTCTGTGCCAAAAACGTGCGGATGTCTCGAGCGCATCTTGTGCTCCATGTGGCTAGCGACATCCTCAATATCAAATGGCTCGCCCAAAGTTCCAGTCGATGCTAAATCTGAATGAAAAATAACTTGGTAGAGAACGTCCCCAAGCTCCTCCAGGACCTCTTCCCGGTTTCCTGCCTCAACAGCATCAATCAGCTCATAGGTTTCTTCGAGGAGATACTGAAGGAGGCTTTGATGAGTCTGCTCGGCATCCCACGGACAACCACCAGGCGCTCTAAGTTGATGAGCGGTTTGAATCAGGCTGGCTAGCTTTTCCATCGGCGATTTCCTGCAACTTCCCAAGTAGGTCTCTAACCCAGTTAATCACTTCCTGGTCCCGAATGGTCTCAGAGTCATCCGATTTTGGAATCGCAATTGTCATAAGCCGAGAACTCTTGAGGTACTTAAGTGCTGGGTAACGATGGCTTAGTTTCACCAACTCAGTTTCGGTCAAGTCCACTGGCTGAATTCTGGCCAAAACCCCCAGCAGATTCACCTCCAAAAGACCTTGTCGATTTGCCACTTGTCGCAGAGCCGCTACCTCCAAGAGGTTAACGACCGGTAATGGTGCGGAGCCAAATCGATCCTCAATTTCAGCCTTTATCTCGGCTAGTTGTTTTTCTGTTCCGGTTGCACCGGATGCGGCGGCGAGTTTGTGATAAGCCTCCAAGCGAAGACGATCCGAGTCGACATACTCGGTCGGAATTCGAGCGTCGATAGGTAGTTCGAGCTTTAATTCGGAAGGGGTCGCCACCTTAACGCCTCGGAATTCGCTGACTGCCTCAGAAATCATCCGCATATATAAATCGAACCCAACGCCCGCAATGTGTCCAGATTGTTCGCCACCCAATAGATTTCCAGCACCACGAATTTCTAGGTCCTTCATTGCAACCTGCATGCCACTTCCAAGTTCGTTGTGGGTAGCGATTGTGGATAGGCGGTCAAAGGCCGTCTCCCCCAACGGTTTTACGGGGTCATAAAAGAAGTAGGCATATGCCCTTTCGCTAGATCGACCAACGCGACCTCGAATTTGGTGTAGCTGGCTCAGCCCAAAATTCTCTGCCCGATCGACAATTAACGTATTTGCATTTGGAATGTCAATTCCGGTCTCGATAATGGTGGTTGAAACTAGAACATCAAATTTCTTCTCCCAAAAATCAACCACCACCTGTTCCAGTTGGTGCTCTGGCATTTGACCGTGAGCGATGGCGATTCGGGCCTCTGGAACTAGCTTGGCGAGGTTGGCAGCGGTTGAATCAATGCTCGCAACTCGATTATGGATGAAGAAAACCTGACCGTCGCGGATCAGCTCTCTCCGAATAGCAGCCGCCACCGTTGCGTCGTTATAGGCGCCGACGTAAGTCAAGATTGGCTGCCTGTCTTCGGGTGGTGTTGCGAGTGTGGACATCTCTCGGATGCCGGTCACCGCCATCTCAAGAGTTCTTGGAATTGGAGTAGCGCTCATGGCAAGCACATCAACATTTTGACGCAGGTCCTTTATTTTTTCCTTATGTTCGACTCCAAACCTTTGCTCTTCATCGATGATGAGTAAGCCCAGGTCCCGATACTTAATCGACTCAGACAGTAGGCGGTGAGTGCCAATCACTAAATCAATGGATCCAGTTCGAAGCCCCTCCAAGACCTTCTTAGTCTCAGAGGCGGATTGAAAACGAGAAAGTGCAGCGATATTCACTGGGAAACCCGAAAAACGAGCTTGGAAGGTCTCGAAGTGCTGCTTCACCAATAGCGTCGTTGGTACCAACATTGCCACTTGCTTGTGATCCTGAATTGCCTTGAAGGCGGCCCGAAGAGCCACCTCGGTCTTGCCATAGCCAACATCACCAGCGAGCAGTCTGTCCATCGGAATGGGTTTTTCCATGTCCCGCTTTACTTCATCGATTGTTGTCAGCTGGTCTGGGGTCTCCTGGTATGGAAAGGCGTCTTCTAATTCTCTTTGCCAATCCGTATCTGGAGAAAAGGCATATCCCTGAGACTTCACGCGAGCGGCATAAAGCTTCACGAGGTCAATAGCAATCTTTCTAACAGCCTTGCGCGCATTACTCTTGGCTCTTGCCCAGTCAGCTCCTCCCATCTTGGAAAGAACTGGTGCTTCCCCTCCGACATAGCGGGAAAGTAAATCCAATTGATCGGTCGGAACAAATAGTGTGTCTGGCGGATAACCACGTTTTGGCGGCGCGTACTCGACCAACAGGTACTCTCTAGCTTGCGCTCGATTGGTTCTTTGAACAAGTTCTTTAAACCGACCAACTCCATGGATCTCGTGAACTACGTAATCACCCGCTTTGAGTTCGAGTGGGTCGACCTGACTTCCTCGCCGTCTAGCGATTTTTCGCTCCTTCGGAGCCAGATAGCTGGAAGCAAAGCCAAAGAACTCTTCCTCTGTCAGAACTACCAGATTTGCATCTGGTAACACGAACCCGTGTGAGAGATTTCCGACGGCCACGGTTATTTGTGCTGTCTTTGGCTCTCGAATATTTTCTGTTAGAGCGCAAGGTATGCCTTGAGCACTAACCACTTCCATAATCCGCTCTGCAGTTCCGTGACCGCGAGCTAATAGGACGACGGTTTGATTGTTGCCTATCTGATCAACTAACCAGTCAAGACTCTCGCCAGGAGCAAAAGTTGGAATTTCTTTCAGTCCTAAATCAACAGTTTGTTCTCCGACTAGGGATGACACTTCAATAAGTTCTCGATCAATTCGAAGCATCGACTTGAGCTCTGAGATTTCTAGATACCCACCCTCGGAGAGGTCGATAGGTGCTTTGGCTCCAGAGAGTGCAACGTCCCAGGCTGCGTGCAAGAATTCCTGATTCGTCTTAAGCAAGCTATCTGCCCTGGCTGAGAGTTTTTCGGGCTCGAGCAAGACTGCCACCGAGGTTTTGACATACTCCGTTATTGGAACTAATTGTGAGGCCAACACCGGTGCCAAGGACTCCATGCCTGCAACGGGCATTGCGTTGGCTATTTTTTCGAGCATTTCAGTTAGGTTCGGAAACTCCTGTGCCATTTCTCGTGCCTTTGCTGCAACCGACGGAGTAATCAATAGCTCACGAGCTGGGAATACCAGCACTTCTTTGATAGCACTCTGAAATGACCTTTGATCAGCAACATGAAATTGCCTTATTTCATCGACCAAGTCGCCAAAGAATTCCAGGCGAATGGCAAAGTCAGCAGTAGTGGGAAAAATGTCGACAATTCCACCCCTGACCGAAAACTCTCCACGCTTGGTCACCAAATCCACTCGTTCGTATGCAAACTCAATTAGCTTCAGGGTTAGCTCCGGCAGTAAATATTCTTTCCCTTGCCTTATCTGCAATGGTTGATAGTCCAGAATGCCCGAGATTATTGGCTGCAATGCGGCCCTGACCGACATCAAGATCACAACCGGCTTGGTGGCTTTTCTCCCCTTCAGATCGGCAATTCGGTGAAGTGCTCTTATTCGCTTACCAACAGTCTCTGGAGAGGGCGATAGTCGCTCGTGCGGAAGAGTTTCCCAAGCGGGGAAATCAATAATCTCTAAATCCTCAACAAGGTCCGACAAAGAACTTGATAGTTCTTCAACTTGTCTTCCAGTGGCTGCAATAACCATCACCGGTTTGTTTGAGCTTCGGAGAATGCTCGCTAGCACGATGGCTTGGGTTTTCGAGGGAGCGAAGAGATTGGAGGATTTGAGCTCACGGGTAGGCTGCAGCGAGCGCGCTTGCGCGGCCGCAGAAATCAGTGAGCGGATGGTCACCCTAGGAGTTTAGGGCTAGAGACCGATGATGTTCTTGGTTTTTTGGATTGCCTGGTCGACCAGGTCCTTCAGTTTTGAGCGCTCTTCTGAATTGAAGTTCTTGAGCACGAAGTCAGCCACTTCCTGACCATTGGTTGGTCGGCCAATGCCAAAGCGAACTCTGTGATAGGCAGTTCCGCATTTTTCACTGACGTCTCTAAGCCCATTGTGTCCTGCATGTCCACCATCAAATTTGCTTCTAACCTCGCCAAATGGCAAATCAAGCTCATCGTGGATGACAATCAATTGATCAGAATCCAGTGAGAAAAACTGCAGCAGTTGCACTGCTGGATTCCCGGAGAGATTCATGTATCCGGTGCTCTTTGCTAAAACAACTTTTGGTCCACCGGGTGAACGGTATTCAGCGATGACCGCACCGCTTTTGTGAGATTTAAAGCTCGCACCTAATTCATGGGCAAGCTCATCGACCACTATTTGACCAATGTTATGGCGGTTAGCCTCGTGCTCCGGCCCTGGATTCCCAAGGCCGAGCACTAGCCAAATTGAATTACTACTTGTCAGTTTCTTCAGACTTTTGTGCAGTTGCTACAGGTTGTGCTGGTGCTGCAGCGGGAGCTTCTTCAGCAACGCCTGCCTTGGTCTCAACAACGGACGCTACCAGCTCAGCAGCAGGAAGCTCCATCGTCACGCCCTGTGGAACGCTTAGGTCAGCAACCGTGTAGTGGTGACCAACTGGGTGATCTTTGGAAATAACCAGCTCAATAAACTGTGGAATGTGGGTTGCCTCTGCCTCGACTTTAACTGTCTTGTGCTCAAGATCCAAAACTGCGCCACTGATAACTTCGCCAACAATGTGGACTGGCACCTCGACGTGAACCTTCTCACCCTTGCGAACCTCCACAAGGTCGATGTGCTCAATGATCTGGGTAACAGGGTCCTTGGCTGCACTCTTTACAAGAACCAGCTCTTCTTTGCCAGAAATGTTTAGCTCCAGCAATGCATTCTTAGTTCTAAGTGCTAGAGCGACTTGGTGGGCTGGTACGTGAATATGACGAGTGGCGTTCCCGTGACCGTAGATAACGGCAGGAGTTCTTCCAGCGGCTCGTAGTTTGCGGGCAGCGCCCTTGCCGAACGATGATCTAACTTCGGCTTGCATCTTTGTCTCAGACATTTTTTCCTCGCAGTAGTGGGCGAGGAAACCTCGTCGATTACGGATACCTGAGGCATCCCTCGCCGCTGAACCACAAAAGAATAGCGGATTTACCTTGCTGCTCTCAAGCCCCAGCGCAGAAGCATGGCAATGACTAAGAGGCTTGTTCCAACCAGCAGACCTTCCAGCGGCACGCTTAGGGCGAGAAGTAGGCATAATGCCAGTCCCACCAGACTCAGCTGCCTTGGGCGGTTACTTTCTGAAAGCGGCTGACGAAAGGCTGCGAAATTGGTTATGGCGTAATAGAGCAAGACTGCAAAGGAGGAGATCCCAAGGCTCAATAAGACTCCCCCCGTCAAGACCAAAACAATCACCAGCGTGCCTATTACAAGTTCGGAAATTATTGGGGCACCGCTTCTTAACTTCCAGGAAAAAGCTTTCGGCAACTCACCATCAAGCGACATCTCAGCTGCAGTTCTGCTCATGCCTGCTAAGAGTGCAAGCAATGACCCAAGTCCTGCCAAAGATGCGAAGAACCAGATGTAGTCGCCACCAATCCAAGTCTCGGCAGCTAGCTCTCGCAGTGGAGTAAGAGTTGCTGGCAGTGAAGACCCGAGTTTGCTTGCTAGGACGAATGAAAGCAATATGTAAATTGCGAGCACAATCGCCAAAGATATCCATATTGCTCTCGGGATAGTCTTCTCAGGGTTTCTAACCTCTCCAGAAAGTGTCGCAACTCTTGCATAACCAGCAAAAGCAAAGAAAAAAAGTGAGGCAGCTGATAGCACTCCAAAAAATGTCCCTGGTTGACTAGGGACATTTTCATTAGGAAGTGCTAGTGCCGCAACAATCAGCAAGCATAGAAAAATGATTGTGATTGTTGCCAGCACTTTTGATCCAAAGGCCGTTCGATTAATTCCAGCAAGATTGACAGCTGTCATAACAAAAACGGCACCAACCGCCGTTGGCACTGAATGATTTGGCGACAAGTAATTAGCAACAGTCAGTGCAATTGCGGCCGAAGAACCAATTTTCCCGATGAGAAAAGCAATGCCAGCAAGAAAGCTGAAGTTTTTTGATATATAAGCTCGGGCATACGAATACCCGCCACCGGACCTTGTGACTACTGATGCTAAGTGAGTAACACTTCGGGCATTTAGGTAGGCCACGAGAGCTGCCAACAATATAGAAAGCGGGAGAGCTTCTCCGGCATATTTTGCAGCCGGACCAAAGATGACAAAAACGCCGGCGCCTAACATCGCTGCTAAGCCAATAAATACTGCGTCCGCTAGAGAGAGTTTCTGCACGCGCTAACTTTAGGCGTGGCCTGGAAACAAAGAGTTCACTGAGTCGTCGTAGAAGACGGCCGCTATCGCTTTGGCAATAAGTGGTGCGATTGAGAGCACTGTCAGGGTGTCAAACTCCTTATCAGGAGTGATTGGAAGGGTATTAGTTACCACCACCGAATCAATTACCGGGTCCGAAAGCCTTTCCTTGGCGGGTGGCGAAAAGACTGGGTGAGTTGCAGCAACAATCACCTTTGCTGCACCGTTTTCCTTCAAGGCGTTGGCGGCTGCCAAAATTGTGCCACCAGTATCAATCATGTCATCGACAATCAGACAGTCTCGGCCTCGAACTTTTCCAACAATTTCATTTACTTGGACCTGATTGGGCTTATCGGGATCGCGGCGTTTGTGCACAATTGCAAGCGGGCTTCCCAATCGGTCAGCCCAAATGTCCGCCACCCGAACTCGGCCAGAATCCGGCGACACTACTGTTAGATTTTCGGTTCCGTATTTTTCTGCTACGTGATCTGCTAGCAGTGGCAGAGCCCACAAGTGGTCAACGGGGCCGTCAAAGAATCCTTGAATCTGTGGTGCGTGAAGATCGACCGACATCAATCGGGTTGCGCCCGCGGTGCGGAACAAATCGGTGACCAGTCTTGCTGAAATTGGTTCGCGCCCCTTGTGCTTCTTATCCTGGCGGGCATAGGGGAAAAACGGTGCGACAACTGTAATTCGCTTTGCACTAGCACGATTCATAGCGTCCACCATCAACAGTTGCTCCATCAGCCAATGATTGACTGGATTTGGATGGGACTGAATTATGAATGCATCGACTCCGCGGACACTGCGCTCGTAACGAACAAAAGTTTCACCATTGGCAAAGTCATAGGCGGTAACAGGGACTAAGTCGGTTTGCAGTATTTCAGCAACCTCTTGAGCAAGACCTTGGTGAGCTCTTCCAGATGCAATTACCAGCTGTTTGCTGGCGGCCTTCTCAATAGCCAATGACTACTCCGTCCCTTTTTCAGCGGCTTTGGCAGATTCGGAGCCAGGTCGCTTTTGTAGGACCCAGTCTGCCAGATTCTTTTGAGTGACGGGATTCATAGCCAAAGCACCCGCTTCGACATCCCTGCGGATGGTAGAGCCAGCGGCTGTGTATGCGCCATCTCCAATTGAGACAGGGGCGACAAACACGTTGCCGCTGCCGGTTCGAGCATGCCGCCCGACCTTGGTTTGGTGCTTAGTCACGCCGTCGTAGTTGGCGAAGATTGTTCCAGCTCCGATGTTGGCACCTTCTCCTATCTCAGCATCGCCGACATAGCTCAAGTGGGGAACTTTTGCCCCAGCGCCAATCTTGGCATTTTTGGTTTCGACAAAGGCACCGATCTTGCCAGCTTTACCGAGCTCCGTGCCAGGGCGCATATAAGCGAATGGGCCAACCGAAGCGCCATCCGAAATCATCACAGAATCCGCTACCGATCTAGTTACCTTCACAGATTCACCAACTTGGCAATCCTGCAATGTTGTGTCAGGACCAATGGTGCTGCCCTGCCCGACAGAAGTAATTCCGTGTAATCGAGTAGAGGGCAAAATCCTGACATCTTGGCCAAGCTGGACTGTTACATCGATCCAGGTGCTGGCGGGTTCATCAATTGATACGCCAGCTAGTTGCCAGGCCCGAACAATCCGCGCGTTTAGCTCAGCGGCAACTTCACCCAATTGGACACGGTCATTAATTCCGGCGACTAGCCACCTGTCAACAATTTGAAAGGCCTGCACGCTCCCCTGTTCAATTAGGTGACCGACTACATCTGTTAAGTACTTCTCACCAGCTGCATTCTTGGTGGTGACCTTCGCTAGCGCACTTCGAAGCTTGCTGGATGAAAAAACATAAACGCCGGCATTTACTTCTTTGATTTCACGCTGTTCGTCAGTGGCATCCTTTTGTTCAACTATGCCAACTAACTCACCCCGCGAACGAATAATCCGACCATAGCCGGTTGGGTTCGACAGCTCGCAACTAACCAAGGTTCCCAGTGCAGAACCATCGCGGTGTCGCTCAATTAGCTCCGAAATGCTTTGGACATCAATTAGGGGAACATCGCCCGAGAGAATCAGTACATCGCCGTCAAAATTCTCGGGCAGGACAGCCAGGGCAGCCTCAGCTGCTCTTCCGGTTCCAGGAACTTCATCCTGCAAGGCAATTTCCGTTGAGGGGAAGTGTTGAGAAATATAGTTTTCTATCTTCTCTCGGTCGTGGCGCAAGACAGTGATCACGTGATTTGCTGAGAGTGAGTGTGCTGTTGCAAGGACATGTCCGAGCATCGGTAGTCCGGCAATTTCATGCAAAACCTTGGGAACCGAACTCTTCATCCTGGTGCCTTCGCCTGCCGCCAGGACAATCACAGCCAGTTGGCGCATTCTGCCTCCTAATCACTGCTGGCTCCGCCCCTAGGATTCGAACCTAGACCGGACGCCTCCAAAGGGCGCCGTGCTGCCATTACACCAGAGCGGAATGAGGTCGAAACCTCGCGATAAGTCTGCCAGAAGATTGCTAGGACTGGAGTTTCTGGGCTACTTCTAGCCAGCTTTCTTCGGTCTTAGCAATTTCCGACCTGGTCTGCTGCTCACGCGCTGCCAGCTCAGTCAAGGATTGATAGTCACTCTGATCGGCTTGGGCAAGGTCTGAGTGAAGCTGCTGAAGCTCTTCTTGAAGTTTTGTCAGCTGCCGCTCTAACCGTGCAGATTCTTTTTCGAGTGCTCTTCTCTCAGCCCCTGACATTTCAGAATTTGGAATCTGTTTGGGTTTGACATCCGGGTTCACAACCTTGATGCTCAAATACTGATCAACACCACCCGGCAGATGGCGGAAGGTGCCATTCGGAAGAATTGCATATTGATTATCTGTTGTTCTCTCCATCAAATATCTGTCGTGTGAAACAACAATTAGGGTGCCTGGCCAGCTATCCAATAGATCCTCCAGAGCTGCCAACATGTCAGTATCCAAATCATTGGTTGGCTCATCCAGTATCAGCACGTTAGGTTCAGTGAAGAGCAGTCTTAGTAATTGAAATCGCCTTCTTTGTCCTCCCGACAGATCGGCAATTGGTGTTTGTAATTCAGCTGACTCAAAACCCAATTGCTCAACCAATTGACTGGTCGGAATTTCCTTTTTCCCCACCATAAAGGTGGTTTTTTCTCGTCGAATCATTGTGTAGATTCGCTCGTCACCAAATGGTTCAAGCTCTCGAACATCTTGCGAGAGCTTGGCAAACTTGACGGTCTTGCCTATCTTGACTCTGCCACTGCTGGGCAAAAGCTCGCCGGTTAGGATCTTCAATAGAGTTGTCTTTCCAATGCCGTTTCTACCAAGCAAACCAATCCGCTCCCCTGGACCTAGTCGCAGAGTTACGTTCCTAAGGATTGTTTTGCCATCTACTTGATAGTTGACATCTTCTAAGTCCACAACATCTTTACCAAGTCGAGTGGTGGCTAGTTTGGCTAACTCAATGGGATCTCTAGGTGGTGGCTCATTGCCGATTAGCTCAAGCGCCGCATCCATTCTGAATTTTGGCTTAGTTGTTCTAGCTGGTGCTCCTCGACCTAGCCAGGCAAGTTCTTTTCGAAGCAAATTTTGTCTTCTGGCTTCAATTGCAGCCTGTTGTCTTGCTCTCTCGGCCCGCTGTTGAATGTAGGCGGCGTATCCACCAACAAAGGGCTCAATCTTTCCGCCCACCACTTCCCAGGTGTAATTGGAAATTGCATCCAGAAACCAACGATCGTGAGTGATAACCAGCAATCCGCCGGCCGACTTGGACCAGCGACTCCTGAGGTGTTGAGCCAGCCAGTTCACTCCGTCAATATCGAGATGGTTGGTTGGCTCATCCAACATGATTACGTCATGCTCGCCAACCAGCAGTTGAGCGAGAGCGACTCTTCGGAGCTGGCCACCGGATAAAGTAGCGACCTTCTGGTGCCAATCCAGATCTGAAACCAAGCCAGCAAGCACATCTCGGATTTTTGGATCAGACGCCCATTCGTGCTCGGGTCGATCGCCAACAATAAGCTCGGCAATGCTCGAATTCGGTGGAAAGTTATCCTGCTGCTTCAAAAACCCAACAGCAAGACCACCTCGCCAGGTAACGCGACCCTGATCTGGCTGTAACTGTTTAGTCAATATCTTCAGAAGTGTTGACTTACCATCGCCGTTTCTTCCCACTACACCGATTCGGTCACCCTCATTTATTCCTACCGTCACGGAATTAAAAACGGTTTTAGTGGGAAAGCTGTGTGAAACAGATTCGGCGCCGAGTAGGTGTGCCATTACTCTAAATTCGCTCCGCGACTAGAGGTAGTGGTCTGAATTACCAAGTGGCCAAGACTTGTCAGTTGTGATGACCAAGCGGCTGCCTGACTGGCATCCTCTGTCGCAAAATAGATTGTCGGCCCAGAGCCCGAAAGATAGCCTTTCGTTTCCGTAAGCAGCGACTGATAATCGGCAAGTTCTGGTCTGAGGGCTAGAGCGGGCTCTAACAGCGAATTTTTACCAATTCTTTTACCTGCCAAAACAGCATTCGCCGCATCAGCAGGATCAACCGTGATATCCCCCTGAGGATACATCTGATCAAACTTGCCGAATACTTCTTTTGTGCTTAGCCCAATCGGACTAATCAGCAGCACAATGTGCAGTTCGTTTAGGTTATTTAGTGGCTTTAGATTGATTCCAGTATCAAGCCCCAATGCTGTGCCGCCAAGTAGCGAGAAGGGGACGTCAGATCCAACCTTACTTGCAACGTCCTGGAGCTGATCGTTGGTTAAGCCAAGGCACCACGCTTCGTTAAGTGCGATGAGCGAAGCGGCGGCATCAGCACTCCCCCCTGCCAAACCAGCCGCGACCGGAACCTGCTTGTGAGTGTGAAAACGCATCGGTTGTGGATTAGAAATTCCTGCGTAATCAGCGAGAGCTTTCGCAGCGACCACACACAAATTCTTTTCATCCCGAGGAACAAGATCAAGTTGCTGCTGTGGTAAGTCTCCTCGAGTGATAACTTCCCACTTTGAGCATGGTTCGACGCCTACCCGCTGTCGGATCGCAAGTGCCTGATAGACGCTGATGACCGAGTGATAGCCATCTGAGCGAAGCGGGCCAACTTCAAAGAAAAGATTCAACTTTCCTGGGGCCGATGCGTAAATCACCTGCTCGAGGCTACCCTGACAAAGTCTTCGATAGCCAATTGCTCACCCCTAGTGGAGGGATCAATCCCTGCTTTCCGGAGAATTTCCTCAGCCTTTTGTGGGTTTCCGGCCCAGTTGGCCAGTGCCTGTCGGAGAGTCTTTCGCCTCTGTCCAAAAGCCGCATCAATCACACTGAAGACAGCTGGATTAGTTTCCGATCTCTTTCTTTCGAAATAAACCAAAGCGGAGTCGACTTGCGGTGCGGGCCAGAAAACATTTCTGCCAACTAAGCCAGCCAGTTTTGCGTTGCCGTACCAAGCCAATTTTGCACTCGGGGATCCATATTCCTTACCTCCAGGTTTAGCAGCCAGGCGCTCAGCGACCTCTGCTTGAACCATCACCAAAACTTTCTCGATTGATGGAAAGTACTGAAGAAAGTGCAGTAGGACAGGAACCGAAATGTTGTATGGCAGGTTTGCCACCAGCGCCGTCGGCTTGGCAGGTAGCTCAGTCACCCGCAGGGCGTCAGCTTGAACAACGGTTAATCTTTTGCCTGGTGCGTATTTTTCAACAGTCGAAGGAAGTAACTGCGCAAGTCGCTCATCCACTTCAACCGCCACCACTTGGTCAACTACCTCAAAAAGACCAATAGTAAGTGAACCTAAGCCCGGTCCAATTTCGACCACCAAGTCATCGGATCTTAGATTGGCCTGCGAGACGATTTTTTTGATTGTGTTGGGGTCAATAACAAAGTTTTGACCGAGTTTCTTGGTTGGCCTTAGCTCGAGACTTTGAGCCAGTTGTCGAATTTCGGCTGCGCCAAGCAACTAAAGACCTTCCGACCAAAGCCCATAGGCATTTTCAGTATTGCGATTTATCTGCTCAGCTAACCGATTGACGTCAACTTCTAAGAGGTGAGCCATGAATCGAAGGGTGTGAGGAACTAAATAGGGGGCATTAGGTCTACCGCGCATTGGCTCGGGTGTTAGAAAAGGTGCGTCTGTTTCAATCAGTACCTGGCGTATATCTGCCGCCAAGAGTGCGTCGCGCAAATATTGGTTTTTCTTGAATGTTATGTTTCCCGCAAAAGAAATGAACCAGCCGTTTCTCTTGGCAATCTCAACTAATTCAACGTCACCTGAAAAACAGTGAAGAACCACCTTCTCTGGTTGACCAACTCGCTTGAGCGTGTCTACGACTGACTGGTGAGCTTCTCGATCATGAATTTGGAGCGCCAAGTCATTATTTTTGGCAATCTCAATGTGCTGCTCGAATGAGTCCTGTTGTAAAAGAAGATGGTGGTCACTGGTAGTGCGGAAATAATCCAGTCCCGTTTCACCAATCGCTCTTACCCTGGGCTGGGTCGCCAATTCGGCAATTTCCGCTATGGCTGCATCCAGCGCCTGCTTATTTTCATACAAAGGGGCCTCATTTGGATGCAACGCAACTGCTGCCAAGAGCATGGGGTTTTCACTGGCAACCTGGGCAGACCACATAGAGCTTTCAAGAGTGACACCAACTTGGACTGCGCCAAGCATTCCAACCTGCTGCATCAGGCTCAGGTGTTGAGAAACTGTTAGCGGGGTGTCGCCATCTGCAATCTCTAGGTGAGTGTGGTTGTCATAGGTGCCAACCTCTAATTTTTCAGGCAAATCTGGATAGTGCTGAGGGCGAGTCTCGTTTCCGTCATAGCTAACTCGAGTTCTTAGAAATTCGCTCATTTTGATTCGTCAAGACGTGGGAAGAGTGCGTCCAGTTCGGCAACCTTCTCACCTGGTTTTAGCTGGCCCCAGTTTGCACTTTGCTGAATCGTTTGATCGGAGATCTTGCCTAGAGAACTAGCCAAGGCGACAAAAAGCTTCTCGGTTGCTTTAGGCATAATCGGCGCGAGCAGAACGCTGAGTACTCTTAAACCCTCCGCTGATGTGTAGAGGACAGTTGCCAATCTCTCTCGGTTCGCATCGTCTTTAGCAAGCGCCCATGGTTCTTGCACAGTTATGTAGTTATTCAGCTCATCAACCAGTGTCCAAATCTTCGCAATCGCCTCATGAATCATGAGTTTTTGCATTGCCATATCCGCTTCGGAAGCTGCCCTCTTGGCGACTTGTTGAACCGCTAAGTCAGCAGGCTCGTATTGACCGGGGGCGGGAAGCACGGAGTCAAAGTAGCGATGAATCATGGCAATGGTTCTCGATGCCAAATTTCCAAAGCCGTTAGCCAGCTCAGCTTGATAGCGCGCCGATAAGTCCTCCCATGAAAAAGACCCATCCGAACCAAATCCAATTGCCTTCATAAAGTAGTAGCGGAAAGCATCTGATCCAAAAGAATCCGTTATTTCGTTTGGCGATATACCTGTCAATTTAGACTTTGACATTTTCTCTCCACCAACCAACAACCAACCGTGGCCGAAGACTTGCTTGGGTGGCTGCAGTCCAGCTGCCATCAACATGGCTGGCCAAATCACGGCATGAAAACGCAAGATGTCCTTACCAACCACTTGAACGTCTGCAGGCCACAGCGAGTTCAATTTCTGCTCGTCTTCGCCATAGCCAATCGCCGTAATGTAATTCAACAGCGCATCAAACCAAACATACGTGACGTGCGAATCGTCCCATGGAATGTCTATCCCCCAGTCAAAACGTTCCTTCGATCGGGAAATAGACAAGTCGCTCAATCCCGAGCGAACAAAGGAAACGACCTCGTTTTTTGCGGACTCGGGCTGAACAAAGTTTGGAAAATCCTCGTAGTGCTTGAGAAGTCTGTCTTGAAATTCCGAAAGCTTAAAAAAGTAATTAGTCTCATTCAATTGTTCAACTGGCTTGGAATGAATAGCGCAAACCTGTTGCCCTTGAAAATCTCCTGCCCCAGGAACAAGGTCGGAATCGTTTTTGTACTCTTCACAGCCAACGCAGTAGTTTCCCTTAAACGAACCTTGGTAAATAAAGCCAGTGTCATAGAGCTTTTTTAGAAATTTCTGGACGGCAACTTTGTGGCGCGTCTCCGTGGTCCTGATGAAGTCTTGGTTACTTATGTCGATGGTCTTTAGCAACGGAAGCCAAGACTGCTCCACCAGACGATCCGTCCAGCTCTTTGGATCGGCGTTATTTCCAAGCGCTGTTCGCAACACCTTTTCACCGTGCTCATCGGTACCAGTGAGCAGAAATGAGTCCTGACCTGACTGCCTATGCCAACGGGTGATAACGTCCGCTGCAACCTCTGTGTATGCGTGGCCGATGTGAGGCGCATCGTTGACATAGAAGATGGGGGTAGTTACGTAAAAGGACTTGGTCACTTCGATATCCTAGGGTTTCAGTCGCAGCGCATGCTCGTAAATTACGCTCTTTGACGCCTTAGAACTCTGAGCAATCTCGGCGACTGCCTTCTTCAAACCCATCCCGCGCTCAGCCAGGCTCAGCGCCTGTTTAGCGAGCTCTTCATAATCCGCGGGTCCCTCTTGCACTCCTGCCAGAAGCAGAACCATTTCACCCTTTGGCTCGCTTTTTGCCCATTCAATAAGCTCTGCCAAAGTTCCTCGAGTTACCTGTTCAAACTTCTTCGTCAACTCTCGCACCACCACCGCTTGGTGGTCTTGGCCAAAAACTTCCGCAGCGTCCTGCAGGCTTTCCAAAATTCGATGGGGAGCTTCGAAAAAGACCATGGTTCTATCTTCGTTCGCCAGCCGTTCAAATGTGGCTCTGCGCTCGCCTGCTTTTCTAGAAAGAAAACCTTCGAAAACAAATCGATCGGTTGGCAAACCCGAAACAGCGAGCGCCGAGAGGACACTGGAGGGACCAGGAATGATTGTGACGTCAACCTCAGCCTCAATGCATGCCCTCACCAAGTTAAAGCCAGGGTCAGAAATAGTTGGCATGCCGGCATCACTCACGACTAACAGGTCTTGGTTCTTTGCTATAGCGACCAATTCTTGTAGGCGCGAGTGCTCATTGTGATCGTGCAGGCTAAAGAGCTTTGCGTGGAATCTCACATCGAGTGCTGATGCCAACAGCTTGAAACTCCTGGTGTCCTCACAAGCAATGAAATTACTGCTCTGGATAGCCTGAACCAGTCTCGTTGAGGCATCCGAGAGGTTACCAATGGGAGTTGCAGCCAGTATCAACACAGCAAGCAAACTAGCATCTAAGCGTGGTTTCAGCGCTAGCCAAATTGCTCTCAAGGGTTTCGACGCACCCTTACTTTGCTGCTATTTCCACCCTGGCAATCACGACGCTGGCGACAGTAATCAGATTCAGCAACCTGGCCAACCCCACCACTTTGGTTTTTGATGAGACCTATTACGTAAAAGACGCCTACACCCTTGGTCTGTTTGGAGCCGAAAGAGCCTGGCCAGAGAATGCGAATCAGTTCTTTGAGGCGGGCGAGCCGAATGTCTATGAAGCAACAGCTGCCTATGTGGTGCACCCACCACTGGGCAAGTGGCTGATTTGGCTGGGCCTGAGCATTTTTGGAGTGGAGAACAGTTTTAGTTGGCGATTCACAACGGCACTGCTCGGAACCCTGAGTGTCGTTTTGATAATTGCCATCGCCCGATTGCTCACTAAGTCTGCTGCCTTTGCAGCCATTGCTGGATTTCTTCTGGCAATCGAGGGGCAATCAATTGTCATGTCAAGGACTGCAATTCTGGATGGAATCCTGACATTCTTTGTTTTGCTCACGTTCTTAGTGCTGCTAGTTGCCGATCAGACTTGGCGCAGAAGGCTGCGCTCTACTCAGCAGCTAGCGGTCCAACCTTGGCTGATTGCCCTTGGTGTTGTGATGGGTATGGCGGGCTCAGTCAAGTGGTCGGCACTCTACTTTCTGGTTGCCTTTGGGCTTTATACGTTTTGGTCAGATTGGCAAACCAGGAAAAATCTAGGTTTGAATCGACTAGGAGCGATTTGGCAGGGTCTAATAAACGCGCTCACCCTTGCCATTAGCTCTTTTGTTGTCTATCTCATTAGTTGGTGGGGATGGATAAATAATGAGAGTGCCTGGGGCAGGCAGCTCGGCGATAGCTGGTGGAGTTCGCTTTGGGCCTATCACATTCAGATACTTCAGTTCCATGCCAATTTGCAATCGGATCACCCCTATGAGTCAAATGCGTTCGCTTGGCTATTGAACCTTCGACCAACTGCCTTCTACTTTGAGCAGTTTGAGGGCACCCAGCACTGCGGCTTTCTAACTAGCTGCACGATCGCAATAACGGCTTTGCCAAACCTGGTGATTTGGTTTGCTGGTTTGCTCGCTTTGGCATGGACTGCCAAAAATCGATGGAAGACTCGGCAGGCTCAGGTTGTGGTCCTAGGCTTTGTTGCTGGTTGGTTGCCATGGGTATTTTTCCTGGAAAGAACCGCTTTTCAGTTCTACACAGTTGTGATTACACCGTTTTTAGTTCTAGCACTCACTCTCGCTCTGCAGCAATACTGGCGCAGAGGGGTAATGCTGGGGGTGCAGCAGCTGCGAACTAAGCGCATCGTGGTTTTGCTGGTTGCGGCAAGTTTGCTCGCTTTGTTCTATCTGTCACTTTGGATCGGCCTACCGGTCCCCTATGACTTTTGGCGCCTTCAGTTACTTCTGCCGATTTGGATCTGACTTCCTAGCCTCACCAGCGGTGGCCGCGAGGGACCAGATGGTGGTAACCAGCAGGGTAATCAAAATCACAAACAGGGAAAGTTCGGTTGGTATCTCAGGGATGAAGGTGACGTGCTCGCCCCCGTTGATAAAGGGTAATTCGTTCTTGTGCAGTGCGTGAATCACCAGTTTTAGACCAATCCAGCCCAAGATAAGAGATAAACCGATACCCAAGTACTTCAGACGCTCCATCAGGCCACCGAGCAGGAAGTAAAGCTGGCGCAGTCCCAGCAGAGCAAAGACGTTGGCAACAAAGACAATGTAGGGCTCGCGAGTCAAACCATAAATGGCTGGGATGCTATCCAATGCAAACAGCAAGTCCGTAAACCCAATTGCGATCATAACCAACAGCAACGGGGTTGCTAGGCGAGCACCATCTTTAACAATGAAGAGCTTGCTGCCGTGATAGTCCTTGGTGGTGCGAAGGTGTTTTTGGAGGAACTTGATTACCCCACTGCCCTCGTATTCTTCATCCTCGGGTCGCTTCAGCTGATCGTAGGTGTCTTTCATTATCTTCAAAGCGGTGAAAAGTAAAAACGCGCCAAAGACATAGAACGCCCAGGTGAAGTTCTCAATAAATGCGGCGCCGAGGACGATGAATAGGAATCTTAGGAAAAGCGCAATTGCTATTCCAATCAGCAGCGCCTGGCTGCGAAGCTCTCGCGGAACCACGAACTGGGTGAAGATCACCAGAAAAACAAAGATGTTATCAACGGACAGCGAGTACTCGGTAACAAACCCGGCGAAGTACTCCTGGGCATACTGCGGCCCCCATACGCCACCGATTACAAAGCTGAACAACAAAGCCAAGGTCACATAAATGGATACCTGAATAGCCGACTCTCTAAAGGTTGGCTCGTGCGGACGTCTTGCCTGGACAATGAAGTCAACGAGTAATACGAGACTGAGAAGTCCTATGGTGAGTCCCCAGACCCAGAGTTCAACGTTCAAGATTTCCTAAGCGGTGGAATAAACAAGTAGGGTCCATTGTAGAAGCTGAATGGTAAGCAAAGGGAGCCTGACGTGAGAGTTCTGATTTCTGGTGCAACGGGTCTGATTGGCACCGAATTAGCGAAGCAACTGTTAACCGCCGGCCACACCCCGGTCCGGCTGGTCAGAAGAGAGCCGCGAGACTCCAGTGAGGTCTTCATCGATGCAAGCCGGGGTCAATTTGATTTCTCGGTAATGAACTCAATTGATGCTGTTGTGAACCTTGCTGGGGCAACCACAGGGAAAATTCCTTGGACCAAAAAATATATGCAGGAAATAGTTGACTCCAGGCTGGATACCACCAAGTTGCTGGTCGAAGCCATCAACGCCGCTTCCAACCCACCTAAAGTCTTGATCTCAGGATCAGCGTCTGGAATCTATGGCGATCGGGGCGATGAGCTGCTGGATGAAAACTCGACCAAGGGAGAGGGTTTTCTATCGGATCTCGCTTTTGCCTGGGAGGAGGAAGCAAAGAAGGCAAAAACTAGAGTGGTCCTGATTCGAACCACGATGGTGATGAGCAAGAAGCTCGGGGCACTTGGCAAGCTCCTGCCTCTAATCAAACTCGGCATTGGGGGTCCGCTCGGATCCGGCAAGCAGTGGTGGGCTTGGATCAGCCTCGAAGATCAGGCCAGGGCAATCATTCATCTGATTGAAAATCAGAAAGCGATCGGGGCTTTCAATCTGACGGCGCCGGAACCGGCTACTTGCGAGCAGATAATTCACGCTCTAGGCAAAGCCCTCAAGCGTCCAACATTTTTGCGCGTTCCAGCTTGGGCCATGAACCTACTTATCGGTCTAGCAGCCAAAGAGCTGCTGCTCTGTTCACAAAAAATGACCGCCGACAAATTGATATCTTCCGGATATAAATTCAACCACCCCACATTACGTGAGGTGGTTGAATACGTAGTTTCTTAAGACTACTTAAGCAGCTACAGCAGCCTTCTTCTTGCGACGGCGAGCTGGCTTCTTTGCAGCTGGAGCAGCCTTCTTAGCGGTCTTGCGCTTTGCAGGCTTCTTAGCAGCAGTTGCCTTCTTAGCGGTCTTGCGCTTTGCAGGCTTCTTAGCAGCAGTTGCCTTCTTAGCGGTCTTGCGCTTCGCAGGCTTC
>JACCEA011033044.1_pt1 | contig 32469 bp, 30 predicted proteins | sample 7449851 | NCBI WGS metagenome assembly JACCEA01 (sample SAMN15323453, study PRJNA562643) | freshwater metagenome | isolation source: river surface water | place: USA:Blue River Watershed | collected 2017-08-18 | reverse complement strand
TCTAGCAGTTCATCCAGCGCCGCTTCGTATCGGTTAAACAGCGCCGTGACCAGCTCCTCTTTGGCTGGGTAGTGGTAGTACAGGTTACCAGGGCTGATGTTGAGTTCAGACGAGATCAACGTGGTCGAGACATTGGGCTCGCCAAAGCGGTTAAAGAGGTCGAGCGTGACCTCTAATATCCGCTCTGCGGTTCGGCGTGGCGCTTTTTTAGCCATCAATTATTTCTTGGCGGTTTTCTTTGCTGGCGTTTTCTTAACGGCAGTTTTTGCAGCGGACTTGGCTGTAGTCTTAGGTTTCGCAGCTGCTTTGGGCTTAGTGCTTAATTGCGCTTCAAGCGCGGCGACACGCGCATGCAGCGCTTTCATCTCTGCGGCTGACGGCAAACCCAAGCCATGCAAAGCTTTCGCCACGCGCTCTTCAAAAATACCTTCTAGCTTGCCCCATTGCCCTGTGGCACGCTCGCTCAGCGTGTGGGCTGCTTGCGTGGCTTTCTGTGTGGCCTCAGCCAGCTTTTCTTCGGCGGTGGTGTGCACCTTGCGCTGCATGGTGATGCCGTCGCTCACCAACTTTTCAAAAGCTTTGGTACCGTCTTGTTGCGCCTTGGCAAACGCGCCCAAGCCAGCCAGCCAAATTTGTTGGGCTTGCTCTTTCACGTTGTCAGACATCGCAGCGGGATCAAACGGGTTTTTGGTAGACATGTGGGCACACTTTCAAACAAAACATAAAACCGCACTTTAACGCTGAGTGCCGCTAAATGCCACATGAAGTTTAGTTAGACTTGTCTGACAATGAGTAGCGAAAAACCCGAGACAAACCACCAAGCTTGGTATGTGGTGCACACCAAGCCTCGTCAAGAAGCCCGCGCCCTTGAAAACCTGCAAAACCAAGGTTTCAATTGCTTCTTGCCCACCATGCAAGTGCAAAAACTGCGCAACCAAAAAGTGCAGACCATCACCGAGCCCATGTTCAGCCGTTACCTGTTCATTCAGCTCGATGACCAAACTCAAAACTGGGGCCCCATCCGCTCTACCTTGGGCGTGAGCAAGCTTGTTAGCTTTGGTCCGCAGCCTGCCAAGGTTCCGCCCGAATTCATAGCGTTCTTAAAAGAAGCGCCGCCCGAAACTCTAGGGCGCATGTTTGCACCAGGCGACAACGTGCAAATTACCAGTGGTCCGTTGCAGGGCCTTGAAGGCAAATACATGGCGCATGATGGCGAAACGCGTGCTTTTGTGTTGGTTGAGTTGTTGGGGCAGCCGCAAAGGTTGCGCATGGCAGTTGAGAGTCTGCGCGTAGCGTAAGCAACGAGCGGTTACGGAAATAACTGCGCAATAGCGTAATTTCTCAATTTCAGTAGATAATCTAAGGCTTTGCCGTTGAGTAAATGGCGGTAGCCTGCCCGTTGTGTTTTTCTGTTCAAGTTCGTGACCGTGTCAGCCCCAGCCACATTGCCCCAACACATCGCCATCATCATGGATGGCAATGGTCGATGGGCCCAAAAACGCCATATGCCCCGCACCGTGGGTCATGCCAAAGGTGCGGCGGGTGTCAAAGCCTTGGTCGAACATTGCGCCAAATTGGGTGTTAAGTACCTCACTTTGTTTGCCTTTAGCACCGAAAATTGGAACCGCCCAGCTGAAGAGGTGTCTACCCTTATGGGGCTATTTGTGCAGTACCTCGAAAAAGAAATGGCCTCCTTAGCTGCCGCAGGTGTTCGACTGAAGGTGATTGGTGATGTGGCAAGCTTTACGCCAGAGCTGCAAGCTCGTATTCAAGCCGCTACAGAGGCTACCGAGCGCAACCAAGCCATCACACTGGTGGTGGCTGCCAACTATGGCGGCCAGTGGGATGTGGTGCAAGCTGTTAAGAGCTGGCACAAGGCGAATCCAGAGACAAATGTCAGCCAGTTAACCCAAGCGCAACTAGCATATTACCTAAGCACAGCGGGCATGCCTGATGTAGACCTGTTGATTCGCACAGGGGGCGAACAGCGCATCAGCAACTTTTTGCTGTGGCAAGTCGCCTATGCTGAGCTGTACTTTACCGAGACCTTATGGCCTGAGTTTGATGAAGTCCAACTAGATCAGTCTCTGCAATGGTATGCCGTCCGCGACCGCCGTTTTGGCCAAGTGCAAACCCATATAACTAAAGAAACCGTATGACAGAGAAGCCCATGATAAACGACGACGATGAAATCAGTCTGCTAGATATCGTGGTTACTTTAGCCGAGTCTTGGAGGCTGCTGGTGTTTGGGCCGCTCATTGCCGGTATTGTGGCGGGTGCTTTGAGCTTTTTATGGCCTAAAACGTACGAATCGGTAGCTATTGTGCGAATGACGGAAGCTGACTTAGCATTGCTGAACGCAGCTCCAGTGTTAGATGCATTAATTGAAAAGTTTGGTTTGCTGCCAGAGTTTAGTGGTGTGAAAGACGATGCTCGCCAATACCTAGCAAAAAGGCTAGTAATCAAAACGGACAAAAAGACAGGATTGGCCACCATCACGGTTGCTGCTAATGCTCCAGAGCGGGCTCAAGAGTTGGGTAAGGCGGCCCTAGATGCGCTGCTGAAAGAGCTTTTGCCTAAAGGTAAAAGCAAAGACCAAGTTGAGCAGCAAATCCTGTCCAATGATCGCATCATTGCAAACTCTACAGACGCGATTGAGCGACTACAAAAGCAAATTGGTAAGGCAGGTCAAAGCGATGTGGCTTTGGATGTAGTGATGAAACACTATGCGGCGTTGAGTTCTGATGTGGCTAAAAAAGAATTGGAGAATATTGAACTGAAAAAGGTCTTGGTTGTGCGTGGTGACGAGGTGTATGTGCAACGGCCTAGCTTGCCGCAACACAAAGTATCGCCAAAGCACAGCGTCGTAGTTTTGATAGCTGTTGTTGTCTCTGGCTTTGTCTTGCTTATGTTTGTGTTAATTCGAAAATCTTGGATTTCGGCTCTGCAAGATGCTGAGACTGCCAGTAAGCTGGCCAGCATCAAACGCTCATTAGGTCTATAAGAGGCATAGTTACACATGCACAAAGTAGTTCCTGTCATTCTTTGCGGTGGCTCTGGCACTCGCTTATGGCCATTGTCCCGTGCAGGATTTCCAAAGCAATTTTTGGCTCTATCGGGTACGAGCAGTTTGTTTCAGCAAGCCGTCGAACGCGTTAATCGCTTGGGGGCGCATGACATTACAATTGGTAACACTTTAGTTGTCACCAACGAAGAGCATCGTTTTTTATCGTTAGAGCAGTTGCGTGAACTTAAAAACATCAAGGCAACTTTGTTGTTAGAGAGTGTGGCTCGCAATACCGCTCCAGCCCTTACCTTGGCGGCGCTGCATGCGATCGAAGATGGGCAAGACCCTATTTTGGTTGTCACGCCAGCTGATCAAACTGTGCAAAACTTCGATGCATTCCAGCAAGCGCTGCATCAAAGCATTCGCGTGGCAGCGGATGGTGGCATTGTCATTCTGGGCATTACCCCTGATAAGCCAGAAACAGGCTATGGCTACATTCGTCAGTCCAGCATGGTTGGCCCGCATGGTGAATATGCTGTGGCCCAATTTGCTGAGAAGCCTAGTTTGGATGTGGCTAAGGCTTATTTAGCTAGCGGTTGTTATTCATGGAATAGTGGCATGTTTGTGTTGCGTGCGAGCACATGGCTCAATGCTTTACAGTATTTTCGTCCTGATATCGCTACCGCCACGCAAGTAGCATGGCAAGATAAATCCATCGACGAATCTTTCGTTCGTCCGAGCAAGGAGGCCTTCACGCAAGTGCCTGCTGAGTCGATTGATTATGCGGTCATGGAAAAATGCCCTGGTTCTGACTACCCTATCCACATGGTGCCGATAGATGCAGGTTGGAATGATCTCGGTGCGTGGGATGCCGTGTGGCAAGTCAATCAAGATGGTCGCCAAGACGTTAATGGCAACGTGGTGCAGGGTGACACTTCGTTGGTCGATACATCTAATACTTTCATCCACGCTAATAGTCGCCTAGTGTGTGCTGTGGGGGTGCGTAACCTTATTGTGGTGGAAACGGCCGATGCTGTACTGGTGGCCGATCGCTCAGAAAGTCAAAACGTAAAAAAACTTGTTCAACAGCTGGAAGTCAACAAACGCGAAGAGTTATCGTTGCACCGTAAAGTGCATCGCCCTTGGGGCTGGTACGACAGCATTGATAAATCTGAACGCTTCAAGGTTAAGCGAATACAAGTAAAGCCAGGCGCAGGTCTGAGTTTACAAAAGCATCATCACCGCGCTGAACACTGGATTGTGGTGAAAGGCACTGCAGAAGTGACGTGTGGTGACAAAGTTACCCTGTTGGGAGAGAACCAATCCACTTATATTCCTTTGGGTGAAGTGCACCGCTTAGCCAATCCTGGGAGTATTCCGCTCGAAATTATCGAAGTTCAATCCGGTAGTTATTTGGGTGAGGATGATATTGTTCGCTTTGATGATTATTATGGTCGCAGATAAGCATCGGTTTAGCGCGGTTGTTGATCCGCTATTTGAATTGGTCAAATAGAATAAATCAGTCAGTCTAAGAATTAAGATAAAAATGAAAATTGCTGTAGTTGGGGCTGGGTATGTTGGGTTGTCGAACGCTGTATTGTTGGCTCAACACAATGAAGTTGTTTTGCTAGATGTTGTGCCCGAAAAAATCGCGGCATTGCAATTGCGGCAGTCCCCAATTAAAGATGACGAGTTGCAAGATTACCTCAGCAACCGATCTTTAAATTTAACTGCGACCTTAGATAAACAGGCTGCATATTCTAATGCGAGCTTTATTATTATTGCTACGCCTACCGACTACGACCCCGATACACACTATTTCAACACCAGCTCAATTGAGTCTGTAATTCGTGATGCTATGTCATTTAACCCTTTGGCTACCATGGTCATTAAATCGACGGTCCCTGTTGGCTATACCCGCCTTGTGCGGGAAAAGTTTGGCTGTGATAACTTGATTTTTGCTCCTGAGTTTCTTCGAGAGGGGCGTGCGCTCTATGACAACCTATATCCTTCGCGTATTATTGTCGGCGAGATGTCTGAGCGTGCTCGGATGTTTGCTAGTTTATTAAAGCAGGCGGCTATCCAAAAAGACACGCCAGTACTTTATACAGATAGTACCGAAGCGGAAGCTATAAAGCTGTTTGCTAATGCCTACTTGGCTATGCGAGTCGGATACTTTAATGAGCTTGATACCTACGCTGCCATTCATGGGCTTAGCACTCGTCAAATCATTGATGGCGTCTGTCTTGATCCGCGCATTGGTACTTATTATAATAACCCAAGTTTTGGGTATGGCGGCTATTGTTTACCAAAAGATACCAAGCAGCTGTTGGCCAACTATACGGATGTACCTCAAAAATTAATTGGGGCTATTGTCGCATCTAACGCTACTCGTAAGGATTTTGTGGCTCAAGATGTCTTGGCTCGAAAACCACGCACCGTGGGCGTGTATAGACTAGCTATGAAAGCGGGATCAGATAACTATCGGTCAAGCAGCATGCTGGGCATTATGAGACGAATCATGGCCCAGGGTGTGAATGTGTTAGTCTTTGAACCAAGTATCAATGAGGCTGAATTTCTATGCTCGAGAGTCGTGAGCGACCTCAATGATTTCAAGCGCGAGTCGGATGTCATCCTAGCCAACCGATTGACTGATCAGATTTGTGATGTGGCGCACAAGGTATACACCAGAGACCTTTTTGGTCAGGACTAATTTGATGAGAAACTACAACCCACGAAAGCGCATATTGGTTACTGGTGGCGCTGGATTTCTTGGTTCACACCTTATTGATCGTCTTCTCGCGCGAGGTGATGAGGTACTCTGTGCTGACAATCTTTATACTGGTGCGAAGCGTAATATTGAGCATTTATTTGATCACCAGCGTTTCGAGTTTGTCCGCCATGATGTTGTTTTTCCTTTGCATGTGGAAGTTGATCAGATTTACAACTTAGCCTGTCCAGCAAGCCCTGTGCATTACCAATATGATCCAGTTCAGACTACTAAAACTAGTGTGTATGGTGCGATCAACATGTTGGGTCTTGCTAAACGTCTTCGCGCGAAGATTTTTCAGGCTAGCACTAGCGAGGTTTACGGAGATCCGAGTGTTCACCCACAGACGGAAGACTATTGGGGTAATGTCAATTCCACAGGTATACGCAGTTGCTACGATGAGGGCAAGCGGTGTGCAGAAACATTGTTCTTTGATTATCAGAGACAGTATGGCTTGGACATTCGCGTTGCGCGCATATTCAATACTTATGGCCCGCGCATGCATCCAAACGATGGTCGTGTGGTGAGTAATTTTATTGTGCAAGCTTTGCGGGGTGAGGATATAACGATTTACGGGGAAGGTTTGCAAACTCGTAGTTTTTGTTACGTAGATGATTTAATTGAGGGATTTGTTCGATTTATGGATCTTCCTTCTAGTATAGATGGAAAACCTGGATATCCTGGCCCACTCAATTTGGGGAATCCAGGCGAGTTTACAGTTCGCCAATTGGCAGAAAAGGTTATTAACTTGACAGGCTCTAAATCGAGGATGATTTTCAAGCCTTTACCGAAGGATGATCCGATGCAGCGGCAACCAGATATATCACGTGCTAATGAAATTCTTCACGGATGGACGCCTCGAGTTGAATTAGTCGAGGGACTGCTAAGGACAATAAAGTATTTTGATCGACTTTTGATTGATGGTGACCGATGATTTCTTGTTTGCACTGATTTTAAATTTTTATTAGTACACGATAGTATAGAAAATAAATAGTAAGGAAATAATGAAATATCTCGCAATAATTCCTGCGCGTGGTGGTTCAAAAGGTTTGCCGGGTAAAAATATTCGGCAGTTACTAGGTAAACCTTTAATTGCTTGGACGATAGAACATGCTTTTGAATCTGAATGTATTGATTGCGTGCATGTTTCAACAGATGACGCTGGAATTGCTGATGTTGCTCGCACATATGGTGCTGATGTCCCATATATGCGTCCTTCTGAACTCGCTCAAGACACGACCCTCACTGAACCTGTGATGGCATATGCACTGGATTGGTATGAGAGTGCTGGTTGTTTATTCGACGCAATTGTGCTTTTGCAGCCGACATCCCCCTTGAGGCTCCCTGGAACATTGCGCGCTGCATTGGATGCATTTGAATACAGTGGCGCCGATTCTTTGCTGGGGGTTTGCGAAAATCATCACTTTTTCTGGCGCAATCCTGAAGATGCTGTGGCCTTGTATGACTATAGTAATCGTCCTCGTCGTCAAGATATCCGTCCCGAGGAGCGCTGGTACCGTGAGAATGGATCAATTTATATCACGCGCACCTCTGCTTTTCGTAAACATTTAAATCGCCTTTGTGAATCGATTCACATGCACATCATGCGTGAAGAGGAGGGCTGGGAAATTGACAGCTTGACTGATTTCGCTGTTGTGGAGGCTTTGATGAAGATGAGCTATAAATCATGATTCTTGACCGTAATCTCGCTAAGTTCATAATCTTCTCGGAAGACTCGCTACATAACGCATTGCGCAAAATTAGCGAGAACAAGGCTCGCATCGTTTTTTGCGTATCATCTAGTGGTGTGCTAGAGGGTGTTCTTACAGATGGTGATTTTCGTCGCTGGATTACTGAACATCCGTCGTTTGATACTGGTGTTTCCGTGCTTTCGGTGGCCAACAAATCTTTCACGTTTTTGCCGCACGATGCATCACATGAAGAGATTGAGCGCCAATTCACAGACCGTATCAGCTATGTACCAATGCTCGATCGTCATAATCACCTCGTTGCGGTGGCGCATCGTGGTGCGCCAGAGATTCAAATCGGAAGTTTTGTCATTGGAGTCAATTCGCCATCTTTTTTGATTGCGGAAATTGGCAACAACCATAACGGAAGCCTCGATATAGCCAAACGTCTCATTGATGAGGCAATTGCTGCGGGTGCCGACTGCGCTAAGTTTCAAATGCGCAGTATGACCCATCTTTATCGAAATGCTGGTGATGCCAATGATGCTAGTGCCGACCTAGGAGCACAGTACACGCTAGATTTGCTGTCGCGCTTTCAGTTGACCCACGAGCAGATGTTCCTTGCATTCGATTACTGCAAGGAAAAGGGCATCCTGCCGCTTTGCACACCCTGGGACCACGATAGCCTTCAAAAACTGGAAGACTATGGAATGCTGGCCTACAAGCTGGCAAGTGCTGACCTTACAAATCACGAATTGTTGGAGGCAATGGTACGCACAGGCAAGCCGCTCATTTGTTCTACTGGGATGTCCAACGAAAACGAAATCGTTGAGGCTGTCAAGTTGCTTAAGCGGCACAATGCGCCATACGTTTTGCTGCACTGCAACTCCACTTATCCTGCGCCATTCAAGGATATTCATCTTGAGTATTTGGATCGCCTGCGACGGGTGGGCGACTGCATTGTGGGTTACTCGGGGCACGAGCGCGGTATCGCGGTGCCCATCGCTGCGGTGGCTCGCGGTGCCAAGGTGATCGAAAAGCACTTTACCTTAGATCGTAATTGGGAGGGCAACGATCACCGCGTTAGCCTGTTGCCTGATGAGTTCAGAGCCATGGTGCAAAGTATTCGAGAAGTAGAGCAGGCGTTAGGCACAGGCGAGATCAGGCGTGTGACACAAGGCGAGATGATGAATAGAGAGGTGTTGGCCAAGAGCCTGATTGCCAACTGCGACATTGCTGCTGGTGATGTGGTGTGCGCCGAGATGGTTGATGTTCGCAGTCCAGGCCAAGGGCTATCACCGAATCGCAAGGCTGAACTTGTGGGACGTGTAGCAGTGCGTGCGATGAAGGCTGGTGATTTTTTCTATCCATCAGATTTAGATGACAGTGCTTTGCGACCACGCGAATTCAAGTTTCGTCGTCCCTACGGTGTCCCAGTCCGTTATCACGATGCCAAGAGACTTGCTGCTGCGGCACCTTTTGACCTATTCGAGTTCCACCTTAGCTATAAGGATCTAGAAGAGGATATTGCTAAGCACTTGGGTAACCAAAACTATGACATGGACTTGGTAGTGCATAGTCCAGAGCTGTTCGCGGGTGACCATATTATGGACCTGTGTTCACCTAATGCTGATTACCGCCAGCGTTCCGTTGATGAGCTCCAGCGTGTGGTCAATGTGACACGTGCCCTCGCGCCATACTTCAGACGTGCTCAACGTCCACTGATCATCATCAACGCTGGGGGATTTTCTGCCGACGGTGCAATGTCTGTATCCGCCAGGGGGCCGTTGTATGACCTGATCGCTGAGTCTTTGGCCAAAGTTGACCAAGCTGGCGTGGAAATCATCCCGCAGACCATGCCGCCATTTCCTTGGCATTTTGGCGGGCAGCGCTTTCACAATTTGTTCATGGTTGCGGACGAAATCGAGGCTTTCTGCCAGCGCCACGGATATCGGGTATGTCTCGATATCTCGCACTCTCAGTTAACCTGCACGCATTTTAAAGACTCATTCAAGGATTTTCTTGAACGCGTCGGCCCTTACTCTGCGCACCTGCACATGGTGGATGCAGAGGGTGTGGATGGTGAAGGATTGCAGATTGGCGAAGGCATGATCGACTTCGCGATGGTGGCTGAGATTCTTGATAGATGCGCACCTAAAGCCTCGTTTATTCCAGAAATCTGGCAAGGTCATAAAAATGATGGAGCAGGCTTTTGGTTTGCGCTTGATAAATTAGAAAAGTGGTTCTGAACATGTTTAACGGTAAATCAATTCTTATCACCGGCGGCACTGGGTCCTTCGGAAAACAATACGTCAAGACTCTTCTTGCGCGGTATAAGCCTCAGAGGATAGTCATCTTTTCTCGGGATGAACTCAAGCAGTTTGAGATGCAACAAGAGTTCAACGATCCTTGTATGCGTTACTTTATAGGTGATGTGCGCGATGCGGAGCGACTCAAGCAAGCGATGAATGCTATCGACTATGTGATTCATGCTGCCGCACTTAAGCAAGTGCCAGCAGCTGAGTACAACCCGATGGAGTGCATAAAAACCAATATTCATGGCGCTGAAAATGTCATTCGTGCAGCGCTGGCCGCTGAAGTGCAGAAGGTGATTGCTCTTTCCACGGACAAGGCCGCAAACCCCATCAACCTGTACGGTGCAACTAAACTGGCATCTGATAAGCTGTTTGTAGCAGCCAACAATATGGCTGGTGGTCATCGTACGAAGTTTTCCGTGGTGCGTTACGGTAATGTGGTTGGCTCTCGCGGATCGGTGGTGCCTTTCTTTCGTAAATTGTTGGCCGAAGGTGCTACGGAGTTGCCCATTACTGATGATCGAATGACGCGATTCTGGATCACATTGCAGCAGGGCGTAGACTTTGTGTTGACTAACTTCGTTCGTATGCACGGCGGTGAGATTTTTGTGCCTAAAATTCCCTCCATACGTGTTATCGATCTAGCCAAAGCCATTGCTCCCGATTTGCCACTGCGAATAGTTGGTATTAGGCCTGGTGAGAAGCTGCATGAAATCATGTGTCCTGCCGATGACTCGCATCTCACATTGGAGTTTGATGACCACTTCGTTCTGCAGCCTACGATCCGTTTTTTCAACAGTGACCTTGATTACGCCAACAATGCAAATGGTGAACGTGGGCAGTCCGTAATTTCTGGTTTTGAATATCACTCAGGCACTAATCCACATTTCCTTGATGTGAATGGAATTCGTGAATTCAACAGGATCGCCGAAGCATGATTCCCTATGGACGCCAAGACATAAACCAAGCTGATATTGATGCAGTCTTAGCAGTTTTACAGTCGGACTTTCTGACTCAAGGTCCCCAAGTCCCACTGTTTGAAAAAACCGTGGCGAGGCATGTTGGCGCTAAGCATGCTCTGGCGGTGAATAGTGCCACCTCTGCCTTGCACATCGCCTGTCTTGCGCTTGGCCTTGGCGCAGGAGATTGGCTCTGGACTACCCCTGTGACGTTTGTGGCATCGGCTAACTGCGGGCTGTATTGTGGTGCCCAGGTGGATTTTGTTGACATAGACCCACGCACTTATAACCTTTGTTCCAAAGCACTCGAGGCTAAACTTCTTGTCGCGGCAAAGACGGGCAAGTTGCCAAAAGTGCTGGTGACCGTGCACCTGTGCGGTCAATCTTGCGAGATGTCCGCCATCCATGCGCTGGGGCAAAAATATGGATTCAAAATCATTGAAGACGCTTCACACGCAATCGGAGGCAAATACAAGGGCGAGTTCATTGGGAATGGCCGCTACAGCAATATCACTGTGTTCAGTTTTCACCCAGTCAAAATCATCACCACCGCCGAAGGCGGCATGGCTCTGACCAACAGCGACGAGCTGGCCCACAAAATGGCCCTGCTGCGTAGCCACGGTATTACCCGCGACACCGCGCACATGACCCATGAGCCAGACGGCCCTTGGTACTATCAGCAAATCGACCTAGGTTACAACTACCGCATGACCGAGCTGCAAGCAGCCTTAGGCCGGAGTCAAATGCAACGGCTGGACGCCTTTGTGGCCCGTCGTCACCAGCTGGCCAAGCGCTACGACCAGTTGCTGGCTGCTTTACCAGTGACCACACCTTGGCAGCACGTAGAGAGTTATTCTGGCCTACACCTTTACGTGGTGCGTCTGCAGCTGGATAAGATTAAGCAAACACATCGCCAAGTGGTTGAGGCGCTGTGCGAGCAAGGTGTTGGTGTCAACTTGCACTACATTCCTGTACACACTCAGCCGTACTACCAGCGTATGGGCTTTAAAGCGGGAGACTACCCGCAGGCCGAGCAGTATTACGCTGAGGCAATCAGCTTGCCTATGTTCCAGGCAATGAGCGACACCCAGCAAGACCAGGTGGTAGCTGCGCTGCAAAAGGTATTGGCTGGATGAGGCTGGCCATCATTCCCGCCCGTGGCGGTAGTAAACGCCTACCACGCAAAAACATCAAGCCTTTTGGTGGGCAGCCCATGATTGCCTGGTCCATCGCAGCGGCAAAACAAAGCGGGTGCTTTGATCGCATCATCGTAAGTACAGACGATGCCGAAATTGCCCAAGTAGCCCAGGCGTACGGCGCAGACGTCCCCTTTATGCGCCCGCCTGAGCTATCGGACGACCACACTGGCACTATTGCAGTTGTTGCCCATGCTGTAGCTTGGCATAACCAACATGCGGTACAAGCGCAAGACGTTTGCTGCATCTACGCAACCGCCCCCTTTGTTCAGGCAGCAGACTTGCTGCGTGGTCTGCAAGCACTGCAAAGCAGCGGGGCAGACTACGCCTTTAGCGTGACGAGCTACGCCTTTCCTATCCAGCGGGCCATTCGCATCACCCCGCAGCAACGGGTCGAAATGTTCCAGCCCGATCACTTTTGCACCCGCTCGCAAGACTTGGAAGAGGCTTGGCACGATGCTGGACAGTTTTATTGGGGCAAGGTCAGCGCTTGGCTGACAGGTAAACCTTTGTTTAGCCATGATGCAGCTCCCGTGCCACTGCCGCGCCATCGCGTGCAAGACATAGACACGCCAGAAGACTGGTGCCGAGCCGAATGGTTGTTTAAGGCCATGCGGCATGAACAAGGCCAGGGCTGATGCATATTGCGTTTCGCACTGATGCATCGTTGCAAATTGGCATCGGCCACGTCATGCGTTGTCTTACGCTGGCAGATGCGCTGCGAGCGCGTGGGGCGCAATGCAGTTTTCTGTGCCGACCACACGCTGGGCACTTGTTGGACTTGGTTGCCCAACGCGGGCACAAGGCGCTTACCCTTAGCGAACCGCATGAAGACATTAACGCCCCAGTAGACCTCGCTCACGCAGCATGGCTTGGTGCAAGTTGGGCTGACGATGCCGAACAAACCAAGCGTGCCCTGTGTGGGTATACGATGGATTGGCTAGTGGTAGACCACTATGCCTTAGATGCCCGATGGGAACAAGCTCTGCGCCCCCTAGCTAAACGTATCATGGCTATAGACGACCTAGCCGACAGGCCTCATGCTTGCGACTTGTTGTTGGACCAAAACCTGGGGCGCAAGGAGGCTGACTACTCCAGCTTGTTGTCCTCGCATACACAAACCATGATTGGCCCAAGGTTTGCGCTGCTACGCCCTGAGTTTGCAAAATGGCGGGCGTTAAGCTTAGCCCGGCGTGACCCCCCGCAATTGCAAAGTCTGCTCATCACCATGGGCGGGGTCGACAAAGATAACATTACGGGCCAAGTGTTGTTTGGATTGCACAAGGCACCGCTGCCGTCAGATCTAAAGATATCGGTAGTGATGGGGCAGCATGCGCCCTGGCTGGAGCAAGTCCACGCGCAGGCCATACTAATGCCGTGGCAGACGCAAGTTCATGTTGCTGTGAGCAACATGGCCGAGTTGATGGCCAACAGCGATCTTGCTATTGGTGCTGCAGGCAGTACATCTTGGGAGCGGTGTTGTTTGGGGCTTCCAACCATCCAAATTGTTTTAGCGGCCAACCAACTAGCCATTGCAGAGGCACTTGCGCACTCAGGGGCCACAAAGACAGCAACCCCATGCAACTTGAGCGCAGTGTTGGAAGAAGTTGACCTTATATCGTCCTTTGGCTGGTTACAAGACATGTCAAGGGCAGCTGCGCAAATCACGTCGGGGGGGGGCACCAGTGAATTAGCAGCCTATCTTATTGCTTTCGAATATGAAGATCACCCTACTTTGCACTGACGCAGCGCACCCAGTAAATGCTTATTTGTTGTCGTGGATAGACGAGCAACAAGGCGTGCACGAAGTTGAGCTTGTGCGTTGCAAAACTAAACTTAAAGGCGGACAAATTCTTTTTCTGGTGTCATGTTCAGAGATCATCGGGAAAGTAGACCGAGACAAATATCTAGTAACGCTTGTACTTCACGCTAGTGATTTGCCAGAAGGTCGAGGCTGGAGTCCGCACATTTGGGAAATCGTGAATGGGGCAGACCATATCACATTGTCCTTGCTGGAGGCAGAAGACAAAGTTGACAGCGGACGCATTTGGACAAAAAAACATATAAATGTGCCCACGCACGCGCTATGGGATGAAATCAATCACCTATTGTTCATGGCGGAAATCGAATTGATCGACCTTGCGGTTAGAAACTTCGGCCGCTTAATTCCTCAACCGCAGTCGGATGTGCCGCAGGCTACTTACTACCCTAAGCGTACACCGCAAGACAGTCAGCTCGATCCAAACAAAACTATTGCAGAACAATTTAACCTAATGCGCGTTTGCGACCCCAACAGGTTTCCAGCATTTTTCATGCACTTAGGGCAGCGTTACACCTTGAAACTGGAGAAAACTAGTGAATCCTGAAATTATTGTTGCTGGCCGAAAAATCGGACCTGACTACTCACCCTATGTGATTGCCGAAATGTCGGCCAACCACAATGGGAACATAGAAACAGCGTTCAAAATCATTGAAAAAGCCAAAATAGGTGGTGCCGATGCCATCAAGATGCAAACCTACACAGCCGATACTTTGACGCTGAACTGTGACTTTCCTGATTTTCAGATCAATGATGGCTTGTGGGCTGGCAGAACACTTTACGAACTCTATGAGTGGGCACACACCCCTTGGGATTGGCACAAGCCTTTGTTTGAACATGCTCACAAGCTCGGTATCACCATCTTCAGCTCGCCCTTTGACAACACCGCAATTGATTTGCTGGAAGACCTGAACGCGCCAGCGTACAAGATTGCGTCTTTCGAGGCCGTGGACTTGCCTTTGATCAAGTACGCAGCCAGTACGGGTAAGCCCATGATCATTTCCACCGGCATGGCCGACTTTGAAGAAATTGCCGAAGCCATTGAAGCCGCCCGCGAAGGCGGGTGCAAAGAGCTGGCAGTTTTGCATTGTGTGAGCGGGTACCCCGCGCCCGCAGAAGACTACAATTTACATACCATACCCGACATGATTGAGCGCTTTGGGTTGGTTACAGGCTTATCTGATCATACTTTAGATAACATTACTGCTATTACCAGTGTGGCGCTGGGTGCAAGCATTATTGAAAAACACTTTACTTTGGACCGCAGTGGCGGTGGTCCAGATGATAGTTTTTCTTTGGAACCAGCGGAACTGGCGGCTTTGTGTCAAGGCACAAAGACAGCGTGGTCTGCGCTGGGTCGAGTGGACTATGGTCGTAAGTCTAGCGAACAGGGTAACGTTAAGTTCCGAAGGTCCCTCTACTTTGTGAAAGACATGAAGGCAGGGGACGTGATTACTGCAGATTGTGTGCGCAGTGTTAGGCCAGGGTTCGGATTGGCGCCAAGTCACCTAGATATGCTGCTGGGACGTAGAACTACACGCGCAGTTACGCGAGGAACAGCCACAAGTTGGGAGTTTTTCGAGTGATTCAATCGCGCGTTTGCCTAATTGTTGACAATCCGCTGCGTGATTTAGATGGTCTCACGCTGGTTGCTTGGCAGCTCGCTCAGCAGAATTGCGAAGTTTGGCTTGTGCCGATGTATGAGCAAGCCTTCGATGTCCGAGCAGTAGACGCCGACTTCGTGCTTGTCAACTATGCGCGCTTTAATAATCGGTCACATTTGTGTTTATACCTACAAGAAGGCATTCGAGTAGGAGTATTAGATACTGAAGGAGTGGGCGGTAAAAATGCTGATGAATTTGCTAAACTGGTTGGGTCCGATATTGGTGCAGGTCTAGTTGACCTTTATTGTGTATGGGGGCCTAGTCAAGGCGATGCTCTGGTTGCGCAGCAGGTGGTCAGCCTCGACACTTTGAGGGTGACGGGTTGTCCGCGTTACGATTTTTGTGCCCCACCGTGGCGTGATACGCTACCTAAACCCGCTACTGGAGAAGGATTCGTACTAGTAAACACCAATTTCCCTACGGTTAATCCACGCTTTTCTGCTGGTTCAGGGGACGAGGTGCGCACAATGGCCAGCGCTGGATTTGAACCTGCTTTTGCAGCAGCCTATATCCGAGACGCGAGGATAGCGCAGGCTGGAATCATTGCTTTATTAGGTGATCTTGTTGATCAATTTCCTTCTGTTCACTTCATTTTGCGGCCCCATCCATTCGAGTCAGCGGCACCCTATCAAGCGCTGATGCACAAGGTGAATTTCGAGGTTAGGCAGGAAGGCACATCGATTGAGTGGTTAAACGCTTGCAAAGTGCTGCTTCACCTTAACTGCAGTACCGCGGTCGAGGCAGCAATGCTAGGCAAAACGGCAATTTCACCAAGTTGGCTCGACACCCCGACTTTGCATATCGAGGGCCCACACAGCGTGAGCCTGCATGCAAGCAGTCCAGCCGACATACTTGCACAGCTTGCCACCTGCATCGAGACAACTAAGCCGCTGGTTCATGAGTCCATTGAGCCGTGCTATTACCGTATCGATGGGCGATCATCTATACGGGTGGCAAACGCGATCCTGGAGACGTTAGGGAAGCCGCATCGTGCCGTGGCTTTGCCTGATTTGCCCTTGCGCTTTCGGGTCGTCATGGCTGTGCGGCGTCTGCTGGGTTATCGCTTCGCGAATGCGATACAGGAGATGCGCTTCCCTAAACAAGAACGAGCACGCCGCAACGGCAAACACTTTACCCATGATCAGGTGAATTCCATTCTGCGCCGCATACAGGCTTGTGCGCTTGGAGCTCGGGCGGTGGAAGCCAAAGCGATGGATAGTGTTCGAGTTGCTGTGCCGAGATGGGCTAGTGGTACCTCGGTTCGAGTGAGTGTTGTTGACGTTTAGACATGTTTTCAAACATCGAATACATGTTAAACCTTAAGCCAGTTTCCGACCTGTCTTCCTAATCTGTTTGGGATAGTCTGGTATCCGCATGTTCTCAGGACTCATCACTAATGTAGCGATATCGGCCTTGGCGTTCTCGGCTGTGAGTATTGTTGGTTTGTTGATTGTTCCTGTGCTGATCGCCGCTTACGGTCTGACGGGATTCGGCTTGATCTCGATTGCTCGGTTATTCCTGCCTACGTCAGCACTTGCTGTTGTTGACTTTGGTTACAGCGAGATGGCCACTAACTCAGTGGCAACTACACGCGTGACGGGCGACTGGATCGGCTGCGCACGCCGACTGAGTTTGAATTTCGCGACGGCCGTGATAGTTGGGATAATTGTCGGTTCGATCCTATTAATCTTATCGCCGTTAATACCGGCTTGGTGTCGGGTCTCACCTGAGCATCACGTTGAACTCACTGGGGTATTGCGTGTGACAGCGGTGCTATTGCCCCTGTTGCTGGCTAGTCTCGTCGCCGAGGGCGTGCTTAAGGGCTTCGAGTCATTTGGTATGCAACGTACAGTAGAGGTTGTAAGTTCTCTATCGTATGCAGGTGCTGCCTTGTGGGGCGCAGGCTATGGCTTCGACTTCAGCTGGGTCTGCTATGCCCTGCTTGCGTCGTTGGTTTTGCGGGCAGTGCTTGTTGGTTGTTTGGCTATCCGAGCGCTTTCGCTCCGTCAAGTCATTCCGGCGTACTGGTCTTCTACCGATTGGAGCGAGTTTTGGCAGCGCGTGCGTGGTCTTTCTCAGAACAGGCTACTCAGCGTGACCCAGGCGCATTCTCCGTCGTTGCTAGTAGCCTTTTTATTTGGTCCTGTGGCACTCGGCACTTTTGATGCGCTCTCGCGTATGCCTCGTTTTGCCAAGGCTGTGCTGGGGCTGCTTAGTTCTACCGTCCAGCCAGTAGCCGCGCGCCTAGAGCTGTCGGTCGACGGAGAGGGGCTGACTAGGCTCGGACGGGTGGGGATGATCCTTGTGTCTATGGTTGCAGCTCCCGTCCTCGGCCTTGCTGTGGCGTTTTCGGAGCCACTTTTACGCCTGTGGATCGGTCCTGATATCTCCGCTCTGTGGGGGTGGCAGGCTCTCTTTTTTGCCGTCCCGACATTGGGGGCTTTGGTGAGCTTTGGTAGCTCTGCTTTGCTGGGGCGCATGGGCACCTTGCGTGAGATGAATCTTGCCATTCTTGCCAACGTTGCAATCAGCATAATGGTTGGACTAGCGCTGTCTCCTTGGTTCGGCGAAAAAGCATTTATTACCTCCCAAGTGGTGGGAGCTATGGTATCGGTACCGTGGCATCTCAGCATTATCTTCCGCGAGATGGGCTTGAAGAGAGGTACTTTCCTCGCAGTGATGCGTGTTTATGCGGTCGCACTGATCATGGCTTGGCCTGCTGCGTCCCAGACTCACCTTATAGTTAGTTCTTATGTTTTGGTTTTGGGTGCGGCAGGCTGGGCTATAGTATTCTGGATGATCTGTATAGCCGTGGGACTGCCGCATCCAATGAGAAAGCATTTTTTGTGTAAGCTGAAAGCCAAAGTGCTGTCTTGGGTATGAACGCAAAAATCATCCGAATCGAATAAATTTCATGCAAAGTCAGCGACTGCTAATTACCACACTAGCCGAGTATCAGACTGTTTTCTGGATCGAAGTCGGTGTCCACTTGTCTAAGGGGGGGCACGATGTAACTTTCTTATCCTTCGATGACCGGAGCACCGAGATGCTACTCGCACGTGGATGCCAAGTGCATTCCGCCACGCCCGCCCTGCAGTTGTCGGACGATGAGATAGATCACGTTTTCAACGACTTCGGCATTGATCAGCTTAACCATTGGCTAAGCCACGAACGGTTCGCGTTTGACACTGGAGACGGTGCAGTACTGCGGCGCAAACTCGCTTCCGCTCTGTTGGCATCGGATAAGGCTTGCAAAGAGGTATTGGCTCGAGGTCCTGCGGTCATGATTCAAGAACTTGGCGGATTTTTATCGGTGGTTGGAGCTTTCCATGCAGCTAGAGCTAACGGTATGGACAATTGGTTCATCGAACCCAGCTTTTTTCGTGGCCGTCTATTTTTCTTACGCAATAGCTTCATGGCTCCCCGCGTGCCCGACGACCACCGGGGGTCGGTGCCCGACGAGATTCGTCGCTATCTCGAAGAAACAATGCGTAGCGGGGCGATTGTCGTGCCTCAGAAAGATCGCCATCAGTACACGACCGCCTGGAAGAAAATCGTCAACCTGCGTAATGCTCGGCGCTTGGTCGAGAAGCTTATTGATAAGCACTGGCAAGGGAAGCGACAGGAATTTGGTCACATCGGCAGCCATGTGCGTACGCATGCTCGTATGCTTTGGAGCAGTCACCTGTTGCGCACCAGCTACACACCACTTGAGACAGTCGACCGTTTCGTCTATTACCCGTTGCACGTGCCCGGTGACATGGCACTCACTTTACGCACGCCTCACTTACTGGATCAGTTGAGTTTGGTTGATCAGATCTGCCGCAGTGTCCCAGCGACCCATTGCGTGGCCATCAAAGAACATCCAGCAATGGTAGGCGCGGTAGATGCTAAGCGATTGCTTGCACTGCAGCGCCGTTACGACAATCTGGTCCTGCTGCCTCCGTCGACTAACAACTATGATGTGCTGCGTCGTTGCGACTTGGTGGTCTCAATAAACTCCAAGAGCGGTGCAGAGGGGGCGTTGATCGGAAAACCCGTGATCGTGCTTGGGGATGCGTTCTATACCAACTCGCCCATCGCACGCACCCTTGAAAGGGTGCAAGACCTGCCCGTCGTGCTGGCCGAGGTCTTGTCTAGCGAGGCCGCAGGTCCAGCCCCAGCAGCGGTCGAGCGGTTCCTTGCGGCAGTTTGGGTGCGAAGCCACCCTGGTGAACTGTATGTCGCCGACGCAGGCAATGTCGCTCAATTTGGTCAGTCCCTGTTAATGGCCGTGACCACTTAAAACGGAGCGAAACGTGCTCACCGTACTGTTTGCGCTGGCGGTCCTGTGGGGATTACGCTATTTGATTAGGCACCGCACGGCCGCTGCTTTGGCGGCGACATTCCTTCTGTTCTCGCTCGTCACTCGTACACTATCGTTGGTTTACGTCGACCTAGCTGGTCCTTTGTATTCGGACCAGCTTGGCATAGTAGTTGGTGGGGCTCCGTCAATGCCATTGTTCGCCACCACGATCCTGCTGCTTATGGCAGCATTGGCCTATATCTTCCGTCCAACGGTACTGGCACAGGTCCGGATTCCGCAGCGTCCTGCAGGCCTGCGACCTAACGTGTCGGAAAATGTAATATTTGCTTTTTCTGCTGCTTTCGTTGTCTCTGTGTACAGCGATATGTTGGGCAGAGGTGTCGTGCCCCTACTGTCGGGCATGGATCGGCTGGAGTACAACGCCACTATTGCTGGTCCACTGCATGTTTGGTTCGGGCAGATGGGCTTCCTACTGGCCGGTACGCTTGGAGCAGGTTTTTGTATGCCTAGGCTGCAAGGGCGTGACTTCGGTTCCCGTTTCCTTGCGCTTTACGTGCTGGTGCTGACTTACTTCGCGCTCACCGGTAATCGGTTCTCAGCACTCTACAGCTTCACCTCTTTCTTCTTACTACCGCTGGCTGCAGTGCCTGCGATGGCTTCAGTGGGACTGTTATTACCGCCTCCAGCGCGGCCGCTGTGGCGGCGCTTCCTTTACTCTAAGAGCGCGCTGTTTATGGCTGTCGGCTTTGGCGCTCTTGGTATCGTTATCTTGCTCCTGCACTCTGTAATTAATGTGCGCGGATATGACAATCCAGTCGAGCAGTTAATGGAGCGTACCCTGATCCAGCCGGTGGAGTTGTGGTGGGCGACTTGGGATAACCTCGACCGATATTGGAGTGGCAGCTTCGATGAGGTCTGGGCAGAACTGTTCACAAAATCGTTAGATCCAACGGGCAACACGTCGATGCAGCTGCTTATGTTGAAGAACTTGGGCCAAGATCGGACTCAAGAGTTACTGGACATGGGTCAGCAGTACACAGGGGGTTACCCCGAGATACTGTTCGAGCTTCTCGGCCCGTTGCTGGCATTGCCCGCAGCCTTAGCCTTTAGCATTCCGACGGCTCTTCTATTACGAATGAGTGTTTTGGCCGTGTGCGAGCGGCGTCTACTGACCGCCTTCATGGCTTTGTACGTTTTCTACGGTTTTAGTTTGCTGTTTATCGGCGGCATGCTCAACTTCCTCGTCCCCTGGACATTCTGGGCTAAGGTGTCAATTCTCTGTCTAGTTTACATAGTTGAGCGGCGCCTTCATGCAATCGGCAAGTGATCGTCCCAATCAGTCCAAACTCTGACGAGTAGATCCTGACTCGAACGTATGAGCAAACTTCACTCCAAATCCTCCGACCTCGTCTCCATCATCACTCCCGCCTACCGCTGTGCTGGTGTGGTTGGGGAAACCATCCAATCAGTAGTCGACCAGACCTACCCCCACTGGGAGATGCTTATCGTTGAGGACTGCTCGCCAGACAACACGAGGGAGGTTCTACGTGAGTGGACCAAGATCGATCCGCGTGTACGTCTGATCCAACAGCCTGAGAACGGTGGCCCTGCCATGGCCCGCAATGCGGGGCTGGAACGTGCGCAGGGACGGTGGATTGCCTTTCTGGATAGCGACGACCTTTGGTTGCCCCATAAGCTAGAGCGCTCTATCGCCTTTGCAGAGACCCACCAGGCGCCTTTGGTGTTTACGGGGTTTCGGCGCATTCCTGCCGATGGGGGCGGGGAGGGGCGCTACATCGGCGTGCCACGCACACTGAGCTACCGTCAGCTGCTAGGCAACACGGCAATCGCCACATCCACTGTGTTGCTTGACCGGAGCATCGTTGGCGAGGTGCGCATGCGCAAAACCTATTACGACGATTTCGACTGTTGGCTGCAATTGCTCAAGCCCGGGCGTACAGCATATGGCCTTGACGAAGACCTGATGCGTTATCGTGTGATGGGTGAGTCGGTATCGCGCAACAAGCGCAACTCAGCGGCCAAGGTCTGGCGTGCCTACCGCGACTTGGAGCAGCTCAGCGTGCCAGTTGCTGGCTGGTATTTCATAAATTATGCGGTTCGCGGGCTGCTGAAGTACGGGCGCTACTGATGTGGCCTGGCTACTCCATCGTGCGTTCCATAGTCCCAACGTTGGCCGTTACTGGAAGTACGGGTTTCGTGGGGCAACACCTTGTGCCTTGGCTTGCGGGTCGGGGGTATGGCGTTAGGGCGATCTCTCGTGGCTTGACTGGGCCGCTGCCTGCGGGGGCGCAGGGGCGGCTCGTGACCGACTACGCTGATGTAGCTGCATTGGCGAATGCTTTCCGGGAAAGCCAGGCGGTGATCCATCTGGCTGCGCGTGCGCATGTGCTGGGCGCAGAGCAGCCACAGGAGGCGCTGGCGGCCTTTGAGCGGGCGAACGTTGATGCTGCCATGGCCTGCGCAGAAGCCGCTCTGCAAGCGGGCTGTCGACGCTTTGTGCTAGTGAGCTCGATCGGCGTGAACGGTCAGGCGACGCACGGCCAGCCTTTTACTGAGAACGACGAGCCCTCGCCGCAGGAGCCCTACGCACGTACCAAATGGGAAGCTGAACGTGCAGTGATCGAACGTTTGACCGGCACCGAGTTGGAGTGGGTAGTCGTCCGCCCTCCTCTAGTCTATGGGCCAGGCTGTCCGGGCAACTTCCGGGCGTTGCTCGGGGCGGTGTGCCGCTTGCCTGTGCTGCCCTTCGGTGCGTTGCGGTCTTGCCGCAGTTACATCGGCATAGAGAACCTGTGCAGCGCACTAGAGATAGCTGCCCTACACCCAGCTTGCGCGGGCCAGAGGTTTGTGCTGTCAGACGGCGAAGACATCGATCTTGCTAGCCTAGTTCGCTTGCTGGCGGACGGTATGGGCAGATCGCACGTACCGCAGTTGGCCATACCCCCCGTCCTGCTTCAGGCGCTGGCAATGTTTGCTGGTCGCAGTGATACCTTTGCCAAGCTGTCCGCTGAATTACGCGTGGACAGCCGTGCTTTTCGCCAATGTACTGGCTGGCAGCCGCCAGTCGCCCTTTCGCAAGGACTTCTTCAGACTGCTGCAGCCCACCGCGAAGCCGCCTTATTCAAATCATTATGAATCTTTGGTCACCTTTTATCCTGTTATTCGTTCTCGCTTGGGTTCTCACCGCTTTAGTACGTGCTGTTGCGCGTCGTGCAAATCTGATCGATGTGCCCAACGCGCGCAGCTCACACCAGCAGCCTACTCCCCGCGGCGGTGGAGTGGCCATTGTCGCAAGCTTGGCCGCCGCCACTCCCTGGCTCGCTGGAGCGGACCCTGCCTCGACCCGACTCGCGGTCGACATCATTCCCGCAGCTCTCGTGGTTGCCGCGATTGGTTTTGTAGACGACCGATGGCAACTACCCGCCTGGCCACGTGCGGTGGTGCATGCGATGGCTGGCGCTTGGATTCTGTATCGACTGCCTAGCCTGCCAGTGGTAGAGATTTTCGGCGTGAACTTTGGTGCGGGTGCGGTCGGAGTCGCACTGGCATTGCTGTATCTGGTGTGGGCCACCAACTTATTCAATTTTATGGACGGCACTGATGGTATTGCAGCCTCGCAGGTCATTTTAATCAGTGTTGGGGCGGCTGTTTTACAGAGTCTGCATCTCGGGAGCACAGCTTGGCTGGGTCCAGTGTTGGTTGCCTGCTGCTGCGCAGGATTTCTTGCATGGAATTGGCCACCCGCACGTATTTTTATGGGTGATGTTGGCAGCGGGTTCCTTGGTTTGCTTATTGCTGGCATGACCTTGGTGTACGCACTGGAAGCGCCAGTACTATTTTGGGTCTGGCTTATTTTGCAGGGGGCTTTTTTAGTTGATGCGACTACTACTATCATTCGTCGTTTCGCGCGTGGTCAACGGGTAACGCAGGCGCATCGTAATCACGCCTATCAGCACCTTGCTCGCCGAGTCGGTCATGGGCGTGTGATGCTTGTATACGGGGCTGTTGTCGTGTTTTGGTTGTTTCCGCTAGCTTACCTTGTCTTGCGCAGTAATCTAGATGGCTTGTTAGGTCTTGTATTAGCTTATGTGCCTTTGGTGGTGGGGGCATTCAGCCTTAGGGCGGGTATCCCGGATCCTACTTGTTCATCACCTCCAGCCTCTTGATAAAGATAAATCCCCTAGCTGTTTTACAAGGCACAACATATTTATGCAGGACAACGCTTCGCACCATTTCATAAATGACCAACGAATTGGATTCAAAATATTGAGATTCGAGATTCGGTTCAAATCAAGTTTGAAATCATGATACGCACCTTAAGTCACTTTGTAGCGCCTGTATTGGCTTTACCTCGACCAGTGAAGCGGGCCATGGTGTTTGGCCTGGATGCTGCACTTTGCGTACTGACTGTCTGGTTAGCGTTTTACTTGCGCTTGGGCGAGTGGGTGTCATTGACGGGCCCGGCCATTTTCGTGACGGTGGCTTCAGTGGGGCTAGCGCTACCAGTTCTCATAACTTCGGGTTTGTACAGAGCGATATTCCGATACAGTGGCTTACCAGCCATGGTGGCGGTGGTGCGTGCCATGATGCTGTATGGGGTCGCATTCTCAGCCATCTTCACGTTTTGGGGTGTAGAAGGTATTCCTAGAACCGTTGGTTTGATTCAACCCATGCTTTTACTGTTGTTTGTAGGGGCATCTCGCGCAGTGGCGAGGGTATGGCTAGGTGGGCTGTATTACCAACAAATGCGCAAGGCTACCTTGCCTCGGGCGCTTATTTATGGGGCGGGCAGTGCTGGGAGACAATTGGCATCGGCCATGGTCAACAGCCTCGAAATCCGTGTAGTGGGTTTTTTGGACGATGATGAACGTTTGCACGGTCATGTGCTTAATGGTTTGCCCATCCATAATCCAGTTGATTTAGCAGAGGTTATGAACATCTCGCTTGTGACTGACGTACTTTTGGCGTTGCCAAGTGTGTCGCGCCAACGACGTAATGACATCCTTAATAGTCTAAAACCCCACAAAGTGGCCGTACGCACTTTGCCTGGCTTAAGCGACATTGCCACTGGTAAGGTCAGTCTGAGCGATGTGCGCGAGCTGGATATTGATGACCTGCTAGGCCGCGAACCTGTCCAGCCTGATGGGCAATTAATCAACCTTAACACTCAAAACAAAACAGTAATGGTGACTGGTGCAGGGGGGAGCATAGGGAGTGAATTGTGTCGCCAGATACTTAGAACCAACCCCAAGCGACTTCTTTTGGTTGAGATGAGCGAATTTGCGCTTTATCAGATTCATCAAAATTTGTTGTCTATTCTGGCTGGCGGTATGCCAAAGATGGAGTGTTCTAGGAATATTGAGAGTGATGGAGTTGGCTTTGCGCTTGAGACTGACGATAAACGCCAGACTCAAATAGAGATCTTGCCCTTGTTGGCATCGGTTTGCGATGAAGCGCGTATGTACGAGATCATGACGACATGGAAGCCTGACACGGTTTACCATGCAGCCGCCTACAAGCATGTACCTTTGGTTGAGCACAATCCGACCGAAGGCGTGCGCAACAACGTTTGGGGTACTCTTGTGTGTGCCGATGTTGCTCAGCGCTGCGGAGTGAGTAATTTTGTACTAATAAGTACAGACAAGGCTGTGAGACCCACCAATATTATGGGTGCGACCAAGCGCTTGGCAGAGATGGTGCTTCAAGCGCTGGCTGAAGTTAATGCCGTGACGGCTACGCAGGAGGGTAGAGTGCCCAGTACCGACACCATATTTTCTATGGTGAGATTTGGTAATGTGTTGGGATCTAGTGGCTCGGTAGTGCCTCTGTTTCGAGAACAGATCAAAAATGGTGGGCCGCTTACTCTCACGGATTTTGACATCACCCGCTACTTCATGACCATCCCCGAGGCAGCGCAGTTGGTGATTCAGGCAGGTGCTATGGCCAGCGGTGGTGATGTCTTTGTGTTGGACATGGGTGAGCCAGTCAAGATCATCGATTTAGCAAAGCGTATGGTGGAGTTGTCGGGTTTGACGCTGAGGAATGATGCTAATCCTAACGGGGACATTGAAATTCAAGTCACAGGTTTGCGCCCAGGCGAGAAGCTGTATGAGGAGTTACTGATTGGCAACAACCCATTACCCACTCGCCATAGCCGGATCATGAAAGCGCATGAAGACTTTTTAATATGGGGCGACCTGAAAGCTAAGTTGAATAACTTAAAAGTGGCGCTGGACGCTAACGATGTGCCGCTAATCCGCACCTTGCTGAAAGACCTTGTGTTCGGCTATCAACCAGACGGCGATGTAGTGGATTGGGTGTGGCTAGAGCAACAGTCAAAACAAATGCAAATCGAACCATGACGATTCTTGTTACTGGCTGCGCTGGCTTCATCGGCAGTAATTTCGTTAACACTTGGTTTTTGCTATCAAACGAAAATGTGGTGAATTTAGACAAACTTACCTATGCAGGTAATTTGGCCAATTTGGACGCACTCAAGGGCGACCCGCGCCATATCTTCGTACGGGGCGATATTGGAGACCGTGCTTTGGTCTCTAAATTACTGGCAGAGTACAAGCCCCGTGCTGTACTTAACTTTGCTGCAGAAAGTCATGTTGACCGTTCCATCCATGGCCCTGGCGACTTTATTCAGACCAATGTGGTCGGAACATTCAACCTTTTAGAAACAGTGCGCGCTTATTGGCAAGAGATGACTGCGGCAAAAAAAGAGGCATTCCGCTTTTTGCATGTGTCGACTGACGAGGTGTATGGCACGCTGTTGCCCACCGACCCGCCCTTTGTGGAGACCAAGAATTACGAGCCCAACAGCCCATATTCGGCAAGCAAGGCGGCCAGCGACCACCTGGTGCGTGCGTGGCACCACACCTATGGCTTGCCAGTGCTCACCACCAATTGCAGCAACAACTATGGGCCTTATCACTTTCCTGAAAAGCTCATTCCCTTGGTGTTGCTCAATGCCGTGGCGGGTAAGCCGTTGCCAATTTATGGCGATGGGCAGCAAGTGCGTGATTGGCTTTATGTAGAAGACCACTGCCGCGCTATTGCCCGCGTGCTAGAAGCGGGCAAAGTGGGTGAGACCTACAACATTGGCGGTTGGAACGAAAAACCCAACCTCGAAGTGGTGCATACCTTGTGCGCGGTGCTGGATGAGTTTCAGCCCCGCGCCGATGGCCAAAGCTATGCCACCCAAATCACGTTTGTCAAAGACCGCCTAGGCCACGACCGACGCTACGCGATTGACGCTCGCAAAATTGAACGAGAGCTAGGCTGGAAGCCGCAAGAAACGTTTGAAACAGGCATACGCAAAACGGTGGCGTGGTATTTGGCCAACCAAGCTTGGGTCGATGGAGTGACCAGCGGGACGTACCGCCAGTGGGTTGATCAGCAATACGGTAAATAAGCTCTGCCCATGTTGAAAATTTTGTTGCTGGGCAAGAACGGGCAAGTCGGGTGGGAGCTGCAACGCAGCTTGGCCCCTTTGGGTGAGGTGTTGGCACTTGATCGACATAGCACAAACCACTGCGGCGACTTGAATCGCCCCGAAGAGTTGGCGCAAACAGTGCTGGCTTATCGGCCAGACTTTGTGGTGAATGCAGCGGCCTACACGGCAGTGGACAAAGCAGAGTCTGCGCCTGATCTGGCGCAACGAATCAACGCACAAGCGCCTGCCGCATTGGCTCAAGCCACCGCGCAAGTGGGGGCTTGGCTAGTGCATTACTCCACAGACTATGTGTTTGATGGCAACGGTAGCCATGCCCGTCAAGAGGGTGAGGGAACTGGGCCGTTGAATGTGTATGGTCAAACCAAGCTCGATGGTGAAAAAGCCATCGCTGCAAGTGGTTGCAAATACCTGATATTTCGCACTAGCTGGGTGTATGCGGCGCGAGGGGGTAACTTTGCCAAAACCATGTTGCGCTTGGCACACGAGCCCGACAAACTCACCGTCATCAACGACCAGTATGGAGCCCCCACTGGGGCAGACTTGATTGCCGATGTAACGGCACACGCGATACGCCGCGTGTTGAACACCCAAAACATCTCATTCACAGGGGTTTACCATTTGGTGGCAGCTGGTGAAACGACTTGGCATGGTTATGCGAGTCATGTCATTGAAAAGGCCAAAGTGCTGAGGCTCGACTTGAATTGGCGTGTTTCTGAAATCGAGCCCGTACCCACGACTGCTTTCCCTACGCCAGCTAAGCGCCCGCACAATTCACGCTTGTGCACTGAAAAACTCCAACAAGCATTCGGTTTGGCGTTGCCACCATGGCAGCAGGGTGTAGACCGCATGTTGGCTGAAATACTCTAAGCAAGAAGAACAGATATGACTAGGCAGCGCAAAGGCATCATTCTCGCGGGCGGCTCGGGCGCGCGCTTGTACCCCGTTACACAGGCGGTTAGCAAACAACTGATGCCCGTGTATGACAAGCCCATGATTTACTACCCACTCACCACATTGATGTTGAGTGGCATTCGCGAGGTGTTGGTGATCTCCACCCCGCAAGACACGCCGCGTTTTATTGAGCTGTTGGGCGATGGCGGCCAGTGGGGCATGCACATTGAATACGCTGTTCAGCCTAGTCCTGATGGGCTCGCGCAGGCTTTCATCATTGGTAAAGACTTTGTGGCCAATCACCCTAGTGCATTGGTGTTGGGAGACAACATTTTTTACGGCCATGATTTGGTGAAGCAGCTGGACAGCGCCAATGCGCGCACCAGTGGGGCCAGTGTGTTTGCTTATCATGTGCACGACCCAGAGCGCTATGGTGTAGTTGAGTTCGACGATGAGTTACATGTTTTGAGCATTGAAGAGAAGCCTGCCCAACCAAAGAGTAACTACGCTGTTACAGGTTTGTATTTCTACGACGAGCAAGTGTGCGGCATAGCTGATGCGGTGCAACCATCGCACCGAGGTCAGTTAGAAATTACCGATGTGAACAAGCGTTATTTAGAGCTGGGCCAGTTGAATGTCGAAATCATGGGTCGAGGCTATGCCTGGTTAGATACAGGTACACATGACAGCTTGCTAGAAGCGGCTGGCTTTATTGGTACGCTTCAAAAGCGCCAAGGTTTGATGGTGGCTTGCCCTGAGGAAATTGCATATGGTCAAAAGTGGATTGATGCAAGTGCTTTGCAAAAACTGGCCGCACCACTTGCCAAAAATGGCTATGGGCAGTACCTGTTGGGTTTGTTAAAGTAAGCACATGCCCTATCAAGTCATGAAGACGCCCCTAGAGGGCGTTTTAATTTTAGAGCCCAAGGTATTCGGTGATGCACGTGGTTTCTTTGTTGAAAGCTTCAATGCGCGTGAATTTGAGCAAGCCACTGGCTTAAAAGAAACCTTCGTGCAAGACAACCACAGCAAGTCAGCCAAGGGTGTGCTGCGTGGCTTGCATTACCAAGTGCAGCACGCACAAGGCAAATTGGTGCGCGTCACGCAAGGTGCAGTGTTTGATGTGGCGGTGGACATTCGCCAAGGCTCACCTACGTTTGGTCAATGGTTTGGGTTGGAACTGTCGGCTGAAAACAAAAAGCAACTTTGGATTCCTGCTGGCTTGGCGCACGGCTTTTTGGTGACGAGCGAGAGTGCTGAGTTTTTGTACAAAACGACCGACTACTACTACCCAGAGTATGAGCGCAGTATTTTGTGGAATGATTCAGATATGGCTATTCATTGGCCACTGCAATTGCTGGATACTGCTCCTTTGCTGTCGGCCAAAGATGCGCAAGCGCCAACATTAAAAGAAAGCCTGCTGAATGCTAGTTAAATACTTCTTCTCAAGTGCGTTGTTTTTTGTCGGCGCTGCTGCTTTGGTCGTACCCAGCGGCTATTCGCTGGGCTTTTATTTGTTGTGTTTTGTTGGTGTTGGTGTGTGGCTCAAACACCGCGAAACGCTGCTTCCCCTCGAGTCACATCATCTCTTTTGGCCATTGTTGGTTTATGCATTTGGCCAAATGACATTGGCTTTACATGAGCAATGGGCTGTACGTGAGTTTTCCAACTACTTGCCTTTTGTCTTGGTATTGTTTGGTGTTTTGGGTATTCGTCGGTACAAGCCGAAAGCCGAATGGTTTTGGGTTGGGCTAGCTGTGGGCGCATTAGGTGCCGCTGTGCTGTCTGGCTATCAAGCCCTGGCGTTAGGCATGCGTGCTGGTGGTTTTACTCATCCGATTCAGTTTGGCAATATCGCCCTCTTGTTTGGTGTCCTGTGCGTGGTGCGTGCATTGGTGGGGCATCAGGGGTGGGGCATTCGAGTACTGATGTGTGCAGGTTTTGCCTCAGGCTTGGGTGCTTCGATGTGGAGTCAAACGCGTGGTGGTTGGGTGGCCGTGGTGCTGATATTTGTTTGGATTGTGGTCAGCGCTACCAGGGAGTGGGTACCGTTTAAACGTGCAGCTTTGGTGCTTGTGATGTTGTTGGTTTTAGTTATTCCATCTATACAACCTAATGGCGTAGTGCAATCTCGTATTTCGATAGCAGTGAGTGAATTCAATGCTTTTTTTGAGTACGGCAAACAAGATACTTCCGTCGGTTCGCGTTTGGCTATGTGGTCAGTCGCTATTGACGGTATTGGATATGCCCCATTTTTTGGACAAGGCAATCAAGGTTGGATTGAAACGCGAGATGCCGCAATTGCTGACGGACGTTTAAGCAGTTTCTCTGCAGGGTTTACGCATTTGCACAACGAGTATTTGAACGTAGCATTTAAGCGTGGCCTTGTGGGGTTGGCTTTGTACTTGGCTTTGTACCTAGTTCCCATGCTAATGTTTTTCAAGCCCTACTTGCAAGACGCCCGCCCAGATGTGCGAGCCTTGGCGATGGCGGGTATGGTGATACCGATGATGTTCATGGACTTCGGACTGACACAAACATTTTTAAGCCATAACTCAGGGCGCATTATTTTGTGTAGTTTATGGATGTGTGTTGCGGGATTAATGCTAAACAAAAACGAAAACGAAAATGAAACTGATTAATCGTATTGTTGGGTATTTCCAAAAATATACTGAACAAATATACTTACCAAGGCATGGACAGAGAGTTTTTTCCAACGTTGGGGAATTTTTACGGAAATCCAGCCTAATTCGTCTGATATGGCTGCGCTTGAAGCGTGATATTTTAATGAGCATTACCCTTCAGCGCTGGTTGGAGAGCGCTGCGATGCCACCTGATTCAAGGCGAATTTTATATGTTTATCTTGGTACGCCAAATCTTGGTGATTCGATAATGGATCTATCACCAAGAGCTCTGTGGAAAGTTAAAGGGGTTGCAGTTGATCTTTTTACTAATGGTGCTGTAGCTGCTTTCTATGCGGGAGATGAGTATTTTCAGCAGATAATTACAGATCCTTCTAAGTTGGATTCTGATTATGATTTTATAGTTTTGCAATCTTATAGTTGGAAGTGCTTGAAATTAAAATGGAAGAATTTCTTTTGTGCGCGTTTTGCATCTTTGTATGGACATTATTATGGATGTGAGTTTAACAGGCTAGTTTACTCAGATGCCTCGTGGCGTCGAATTCTAGGACTTCCATATGTACAAGATACCGACGTATGCAAGCCAATTTTTAATTCGGCGTTTGATGCGGGCAGTGATAATCTCGAAGCTGTTTCTCAGAAAAAACGAATTGCTGTTGCAATTGGAGGAGTGGTTAGTTGGCGCACTTATAAAAGGTGGGTTGAAGTAATAAACATTGTTCACTCGGCTATGCCAGATTGTGAGTGGCTACTTTTGGGTTCAGATAATGGAAAAGAAGATGCAGCTAGGATATTAAATGGCGTGCAGTTGAAAGAAAAATTAATTAATGAAGTCGGTGCCTTATCTCTATCGGAAATACCCAATAAGTTAAAAAGTGCTGACCTATTATTGGCGGCTGATGGTGGCCTAATGAATATGGGTAGGGCGAAAAGTGTTCCTATGGTCGCTTTGTTTTCTGGAGAAATCCATCCGCTCATGAGATTTTCTAAATGTGACTCGGTGATTGCTATACATGCGCAGGGTGGCGTTAGTGAAATACAGCCAGAAATAATAGCTAATCACGTCATTGAATTTTTAAGTAGCCCTAGCGGTCGGCAGTTGGCTTCGTATTTTTTGGATGATGAGCCTGTTTGTGATGGGTGAGTTTTTCTTAGGCAACTCGATTATTAGGATCCTATGTCTTCAATTGTCATTCCAACTTGGAACAACCTTGCATATATCAAACTTTTAGTAGAGAGTTTGCGCAAAAATTCAAAGTACAACAATCAGATATTAATTCATGTGAATGATGGATCTGATGGCTCATTAGCTTGGGTGCGTGAACAGGGTTTAGAGCACACGGTGAGTTAAGACAATATTTGTTTTGCCGTAAATCGTACGGCTACGCTGGCGACGCAAAAATATCTCGTGTACATGAATGATGAGATGGTGGTGTTGCCAGATTGGGATGTGAAGTTGCTGAAGTATGCAAAAAGCTTCGGCGAAGATCGTTTCATGCTTTCAGCCACGATGGTGAAGTCTAGAGAAACTGGCAACAAGTGCGTTGTGGTTGCAGATTTCGGTCAAAGCGCAGAGCAATGGAACGAGGCGTTGGCCTTATTGATATGCCATAACTTAAAACGAAGTAATTGGATGGGGTCAACTTGGCCTCCGACTTTGGTGCCTACATGGATGTGGCAAGAAGTAGGGGGCTACAGCACAGAGTTTTCACCTGGTATGAGCAGTGAT
>JACCEA010064888.1_pt1 | contig 32478 bp, 22 predicted proteins | sample 7449851 | NCBI WGS metagenome assembly JACCEA01 (sample SAMN15323453, study PRJNA562643) | freshwater metagenome | isolation source: river surface water | place: USA:Blue River Watershed | collected 2017-08-18 | reverse complement strand
ATATTTCATTTTTTTCTTGATTGATATTATTTTTAAAAAAAAATTCTTTATTAAATCTTAAATCAACAAGATATGATTTATATTTTTTTCTATTACATACTAAAAAATAAGATTCATAAAAATCTTTGTTTGAATCAGTTATAAAATAAACACATAAATTTTTAATTTTTTTAAATATAAGTTTTCTTATGTAAAATTTTTGTTGATTTTCTAAATCATTTATATTTTTATCATAAATTATTAATTTATCATCAGTAAAATCATTATTTAATAAATTTAAATTTATTATATTATTATATTTATAACTATTTTTAGATGAAAAGAAATTAAGATTATAATAATAAATATATCTTTTTAATGATTGTATTTTTTTTTGATTTATAATATATACCATTTATATTGAAAAATATATTTTAAAAAAAATTTTAATTTATTATATTTTTTAAGAAGTAACATCAATTAACCACATACTAAAAGCAATAATAACAACTAATAAACCAATATAAATTAAATTTTCTCCTTTTGTTAGAATATAACCAATTTGATTTAAACTTTTTTCATTATTATAAGTAAAATAATTTGATAATTCATTAATTAATTGAATATAAACATTTGAAGCATTGGATATTAAAAGTTTTAAAGACATATTATAAAATTTTTTATCTTCAATTGTTTTATTTAATTTTTCTGTATCTGTTAAAGAATTTACATATAATTGATTGTATTGGTCTGCTAATTTTAATTTTTCATAATCTGTATAATTTAATGAAAATTGGTCTTTTAATACATTTTTCACCATTACATCTGAAGCAGGACTAGAATGTCTTTGAATAAAATTATCTGTTTTATTTCCTTGATTCGTTAAAATATATTTATTGTAAAAATCAGTATTATAATTTCTATTTATATTACTTCCTCTTTGTTGATTATTATTCATTTTTAATATAAATTTTATATCTCTATCAAATATTACTATTTATTTTTAATCTTTTTTAATTCATTTTATATTTTATATTTTATATTTATATTTTATATTTTATATTTTATATTTTTTTGTTTTTAATATTAGAGAATAAATATTAATAATGTTATCATTCTTCGGATTTGGACAACAACCTCAACAACCACAAACTCAACAACCACAATCTCAACAACCTAATAATAAAAAACCACAATCTCAACAAACAAATAATAAGAAAAATAATAGATTAGTACTATCACAACAAACTTCTCAACAACAATCTCAAACACAAACTCAAACACAAACATATTCATCAAACAATTCTCAAATAAGAACATTTACAAAAGATACTTTGCCAAATGGAATTAAACAAAAATTAATTGGTGTTCATGGTAATCAATCTTTAGAATTATATCTTCCAATAGGGGCAGAAATAGTTAATAATCCGGGTTCATTATTATACATGAGAGGAAATCTTCAAAAAAGTAAATTGAAAATAAATTCTGTAGTATCATCTATTTGGAGAAAATTATCAGGTGAAACTTTTACTTTATCTGAATATAAAGGTCTTCCTAAATCATCGAATGGTCGTTCAGATGGTGCTTCTGATAGAACTCATTCAGAAATTTATGATGGTGGTTACATTACTTTAGGTCTTCCTTTCATTGGTGATATTGTTTGTGTAGAGATTCCTAAAGGTAAAAGTTTAAATTTTACTAAAGGAGCTTTTCTTTGTGCAACAAGTAATTTAGAAATAACTGGTAATGTTGATTTTCAACAAATTATTCCTGTTGGAACTGATCAACTTTTTGTTGGTCTTTTACATCATAAAGATGATTCAACAGGTCCTGGATATGTATGGTTATCAACATATGGAACTTTTGAAACAATAACTTTACAAAAAGGAGATGAAATAATTATAGATAATGGTATGTTTTTAGGTTCAGATTCAACTTATGAATATACAATATCAAGAATAGGAGTGAGTCTATTCGGAAGTATATTAGGAGGTGAGGGATGGGGTATGCATTTTAGAGCCGAAAAAGGACCAATGACACTATATACACAAACAAAATCAATAAAAGAATTAATATTTTTGATAAGAGCATTAAGTGGAAGTAGGAGAGGAGGAAGTAAAAAGAATTTGATAGAAGGAGGTAAAAAAATTAAAAAATCAAAATCAAAATCAAAATCAAAAAGTTCAAAGAAAACAAAAAAGAAAAACTAAAAAATAAATGATAAAATTTTAATTCGTTTTTTTTAAGTACTCTAATTTTTTGTTAAAATTAGAAAGATGAATAAAAATAAATATCCAATTAATTTAATTGTCGCTTTTGATAACAATTATTTAATTGGAAAAGATTATGATTTGCCATGGGATTATCCTGAAGATGTTCAATATTTTCATGATAAAACTTTAAATTCTACTCTTGTTATGGGATATAGAACAATGGAATCTTTAAAGAAACCATTAAAAGATAGAATAAATATAGTTATAGATAGAAATGTACATGGTATAATTCATGAAGGAGGATTTTATAGAGTTAATTCATTAAAAAAAGCAATTGAATATAATGAAGAATTTTTCAAAAAAACAATTTTTATAATAGGAGGAACAAAAATATATGAAGAAGCATTATTAAAATTAGATTTAGATTTAGTTTATATAACAAAAATAAATAGGAATTATGAAGGTAATGTTTATTTTCCAAAAAATGCACTTTTAGAAAATTATATTTTAAGAGATTTTGATTTATCAAAAAATCATAAAGAATTATCTTATGAAATTTGGATTAAAAAATAATTAGTATTTAAGATTCTTTTTTTGTGAAGGTTCTTTTATGCAACCATATCAGCTTTAATAGTATTATGACATTTATAATCAATTAATTCAAAATCTTCATATTTTAATTCAGAAAAATCTCCCAAGCTTTGCATTTTAAAATCTTTAATATTTAATTTAGGAAATTGATAACCTTTTCTCGATATTTGTTCTAAACATTGTTCAACATGATTCTCATAAATATGTAAATCACCTAAATTTATTATTAATTCACCTGGTTTATATTCTGGTCCTAATATTTTACAGAATAAATATACTAATGCTCCATATGATGCTATATTAAATGGTAAGCCTAAGAATGCATCAGCACTTCTTTGATAAGTATTTAAACTTAGATATTTAAATCCGTCTTTTTCAATACAATACATTTGTGATATTAAACCGTGACAAGGATATAAAACTCCTTTTTCAGCTTCTTGAGGATTGAATGTTGTGAATAATATTCTTCTACTATGAGGGTCACTTTTAATTAATTCTAATACTTTTTTTATTTGATTATATCCTTCATCATCACTATATTGATGATTCATTCCTTTGTATTCAGCTCCAAAATGACACCAATTAAAACCATACATAGGACCCATATCTCCTTCTTCATATTCAAAACCCATTTTTTCAATGAATTCTTTGGAAGTATTTCCTTTCCAAATATTAATACCTTTTTCTTCTAATAATTTTGAATTAGTTTTTCCTTGTAAAAAGAAAATTAATTCTTCAATAACACCTCTGAAAAATGTTCTTTTAGTAGTTAAAAGTGGATATTTATCTTTTAAATCAAATTTTAATGTACGACCAAATAAAGAAAATGTTTTAGCATTTCTTGTTTCGCGATAATCACCTGTATAAATAATTTCTTTTAATAAATCTAAATATCCTCTTTCATCTTTCTCTTCTTTATTTTTTTCACTTAAGTTATTCATTTGATTTGGTAAATCACATTTTTTAATAGAAAAAACACGATAATAATTATCATCTTTCTTGGCGCTTTGCTCAGAAAGATGAGTCAGTGAGACGTCATTATATTTGATAAAATCAATAAAATCACAAATAATAAAATCAGTAAATTTTTCTGAAGAAGAAGAATCATTTATTATTTTCATAATTAAATAATCATCATCATTATTATATTTATTTTCAAATAATTCTTTTTCAGAAGATTGAACTTCTATAACATGATAATGAGAATCAACAAAATAAAGAACCATTTTCTATATTTTTATAATTTTTTATAAAATATAAAATAAACGAAAAAATACATATTTAGACTTAAAATAAAAAATGAAAATATGCACAAAAAATACATATTTAGACTTTTTATTTAGACTTAAAATAAAAAGTGAAAATATGCACAAAAAATACATCAAAAAATACATATTTAGACTTTTTATTTAGACTTAAAATAAAAAGTGAAAATATTTTAAATAATAATATTCTAAATAGAATAGAAATTAAAATAAGATAATAACGTAAATGAATAATCAAGAGATAGATATTCTATTAAATTATGTACGTGAAAATAAACTTACTGATTTAGAAGAAATCCCGGCTGATTTTGAATTAGCATTAAAGAGAGTATTCAGATGTACTAAATTAGATGATTATTATCTAAGTACAGGTTTCATAGAAAATGATAATATACGAGAATATTTTATTATTAGAAATATGCCATATGAAAATTTTAATTATGAAAATAAAGGTGAAAAAACACAAAAAGAAATGGTTGAAGAAATGAGTCAATCAATGATACCAATTATTCAAGATAATTTATTTCATATATATTTTGAATCTTTAATGGATTTTTGTATTCATATTAAACATAAATTTACACAAAAAGATAAAATAAATCAGGTATTCTATAATATTCTTGATTTAACACATCAAAGTAAAAAACATATGCAATGGAATTATTTACATGGATTTATGATAAATTTATTTAATAAAAAAGATTATATAGTATTTTCTAATAAATTTTTATTACAGAAAATATCGGGTGTTATAGCATTTGGAGATGGATATATGGAAAGAAATACAGATGAGAATATTGAATTATATAAAAAAGAAGAAGAAGATTTATTTAATGATATTGGATATTTATTAAATAATAATATTTTACTATTTAATTTAATTGCTACAAATGAATCTCATATTAATAATAAAAAAGAACCATTCATTCAATTAGATTTATTAGATTTCTTTTTTATGGTAAGTTTTACAAATTCACCTTTAGCAATTGTATATATGATGAAAATTATTAAAAATAAATTAGATGATATATATGAAAAAAATAATGAATATGTTATTGAACAATTCTTTACTAAAAAAGTAACTTGGTATCAACAAAATTTAATTAATAAATTAGCTGAAATACCATTAAGAGCTAATTATCCTCAAATGAATGAGATTTTAGTGAATGATGTTTTTAAATTTACATTTTTAGAAAGATTAATTAATATTAAAAATAAAAAAGATGAAGAATTTAATGGATATGAATATGATAAGATTAAAATGAGAGAAGTTATTAATGAATTTACTTCAGATGAAAAATACATTAGTAAATGTCCTCAACATATTAAAAGTAGATATCAAGAATTATTAAATTAATATTTTAATTTAATATTATTTATAAAAAAATAAAAAATAATTAATAATTTAAAATTTTCAATAATTCTTCATATGTTTCTTCATGATTATTAATTCTATGTCCATTTACTTTTGGATGATTCATCATTTTATAATCATTTCCATTTATATCATATCTATCTCCAAAGAAATTAATATTTTCGTATTTTTCTAGATATTTTAAACATTGGACTTTGTCCCAATCACTTGGAAAAATACTAATACCAACTTGACCTCCATAAGTTATTGTTATATCTAAATTTGTAGGTTGATTAAACATTAATTTCTCTTTTCTTTCATTCAATTGTATCATCAATCTTTTTCTAAATTCCATTCTTTTATCCATTTTCAAAAATAATTCTCTTTGGTCTAAATTTGCTTGCATACCAACTAAAGATATATAAACAAGACCATTGCGAACATCAATTAAATGTCCATTTAATTCATAACTTGTTTCAGAGATAAATTTAAGAGAATGACGAATTAATTTTTGAATTATATTATAACTTTTATGATGAATAAGAGAATTCTTTTTTATTAAAACATCATGAGAATTATTTTTTATTTCATAAACAACAGAACCACATTCAGCAAATATATATTTCATTAAAGTTTTTAATTCACCTATTTGACTACATATTTTTTCATATGTTCCTCCTCCATTTACTGCAAAATCACAATTATATTTATTTTTTATTTTTTTCAATATTTCTATCATTTTATTCTCAACTTGTTGACCCGAATGACATAATGTCCCATCTAAATCAAATATTATTATCGAATTATTATATTTTAATTTTTTATCACCATCTTGTTTTATTTCTTCTTTAAGTACTTCTTCATTTTCTTTAAGTACTTCTTCATTTTCTTTAAGTACTTCTTCAGAATTATCATTTTCTTTAAGTACTATTTCAGAATTATCATTTTCTTTAAGTTCTTCTTCAGAATTATCATTTTCTTTAAGTACTATTTCAGAATTATCATTTTCTTTAAGTACTTCTTCATTTTCTTTAAGTACTTCTTCAGAATTATCATTTTGAATTATATCATCAACATCTTCAATTTGCCATTCTTCATTTTCTTTTCCCGTGAACGGCTTTTCTTTTTGTAAAAAGAAAAGGGGTTCTTTCATTATAAAAAAATGATTGTTATATAAATAAATGAGTTATTTTTTTTTGATGTAATAATTTATTTTTGTTAAATAAGTTAAATAAGAAAAAAAGGATTTATTAGTAAAATAAAAAATAATATATATAAATAGAAATAGAATTAATAAAAAATGAACACAAATTATTTTATTGACCCATACAAACAAAAAGTATTTAAAGAAGCAGATGAAACAATGAATCCTAAGTGGCGTTCAATTTATAAAGACTTACCTTTATGTGATTTGAATATAATGAATAAATCAGATGAAACTTATAAAATTGTTATGTCGGGAACACTTAAAGGACAATATTTAATAGCTTCTGCCACTCAGCAATTAGTTTTACATTTTATTGCTGCTAATTCTCCAACAATGAATACTTCTTTTAGTGGTAGTGGTTTACCATATCCAAATGAACATGTAGCTTTTGAAAATAGTGAAAATGAGGGTATTGTTGAGATAATAAATGGTAAATTTTCATTTAGTTTAAGAACACCTAATTCATATTATACTCAATTAGGTTCTGTATTAGTACCTCCACAAGTTAAAATTCGTGTTTGTAGTAGAAGTGGTATGAAACCTTTATCTGATGTACAAGTGATTAATTTAGGTGAAAGTATACCTTATCGTACATTAACATATGCAAATCAAAGAAATTATATTAATGGACCATTTTTTTATATAAACAAAAGAATGCCTCCTGTACGTTCACAATATGAGATTTTAGTACAATCACAATATCCTAAAACTATGAAAACACCTGATAATTTTTGGGGTTTAAAGCCTCCGAAGTAGATTATTAATACGTAAAACACTTGTTTTTTGAATACTTTTTCTCTAAGCATTTTTGCTTAGAGAAATCTATTATCACTCTGCTCATTACGCTTTGCTTTGGAGTGATGAACGTAAAATTATTATTTAATATAAAATAATTATAATAATAATAAAAAAAATGAAAAATAATCTATTTAAATATTCAAATTAAGATTAATAATAAAATAAGTATACTTATTAAAATATATTAAAAAATGGCAAGTAGTCAATCAGATAATATACAAATCGTTGACCCAGAAACAGGTATTAAATACATTCCTTTTCAAAATGGATGGGATATTGTGATGGAGAAAGGATTAAGAAGATTATTTGGATTTATTCATGGAGATATTAAATTAAAAAACAAAGAGAAACTGATTAATAATGAGTCGTATATGGAAATATACACAATTATTTATCAATTATGTACTCAGAAGAAGTTTTTATTTAGCAAAGAAGTTCATGAAGCTTTTACAGAGACTTCAGAACAATTTATGATTGAGATTTTTAATAGACTTAATAGAATTGAGAATGATATTGATTTTTCGAAGAAATATATTGAATATTTTAATTTATTTAACACTGTATATAAGAAGTGGTGTAATACACTATTCATTTATGTACAAAAGTTTTATATTAAAGCAGAGAAGAAAGATAACATTACAGTTCAGATTGTAAGGCAATTTAAAGAAGTGGTATTTTTACCACTTAAAGATAGATTATTTGGAATTCTTAGAAACTATATTAATTTAGATAGAGATGAGAGATACGAGAGTATTGAAACAGAAAATTCACTTAGTATTAAAGATTTAACATTTATTCTTAAGAATCTTTCAGATAAGGATGATAATTCAATGTATAAATTATACTTTGAATCATTCTTACTTGAATTTTCTAGAATTTATTATGCTGAAAACATTAGTATTTGGAAGAATTCAATGGGAAATATTCAATATTGTAATCATGTTCATTCATTTAAAAAGAAAGAAAATGACCGTATTACAAAGTATTTATCAGAGACAAGTCGTAAGACTATGACTGATTGTTATATTGAAGAATCTGTCACATCAATGCGTGATAAAATTTTAATGCATGAAGAAGAAGGTTTATCATTTATTCTTAATAATGAGAGATGGGATGACTTACAAGTATTTTTTGATATTTTGAGTCTAGTTCCAAATAATGATGGTATTAAAGAATTTGCTAAATATTATGGTAAATTTGTACAAGATGATGTTGAAAAGAAGGTTATTGAAGTTGAGCAGAATGCTGAACAGAAGAATATTTTTAATGATGTATCATCTAAATTCCTAATATTATATGAGAAGTATCAGAATATGGTTATTGTTCGTTTGAGTAATAATTCTATATTTGTGGATGCACTTAGACATGCAACAAAGGTTGTGATTAATAAAGTTTATGAGAAATTCAAGTTTTATGATGCACTTCCTATTTATTTAGATACAATTCTTAAAGAGTCTGGAAAGAATGAGCTTAATGTTAAAGCTAATGATGGTAAAGATATTATCACTACAGTGATTGATAAAGTCATTGAAGTAGTATCATTTTTATCAGACAAAGATATTTTTATGGAGAATTGTCGTATTCACTTAGCAAAGAGAATTAAACAAGATAAAGTAAAAGAAGAATCTTATGAGCAATATCTTGTAGCAAAGATTAAGAGTGAATTCGGTATGAGTTTTACACTTAAAATGATTGGTATTCTTAATGATATTGCTATTTCTAAAGATTTTTGTGAAGAATTCGGTAGTTCAGAATATAATAGAGGAACCATTGATTTTAAACCTAGTGTTTACACTATGACTCATTGGCCACCTTCAACAGTAGTGAATATTGAACTTCCTAGTGAGATTAAAGAGTGTCATGAGAATTTTAAAAATTATTATGATATGAAAGCTCCTCACAGAACATTAATTTGGAATACAGATATGGGTATTGTAAATGTAAAGACTAAGTATCCTGGAAATAAAGTTTATGAATTTGTACTAAATTTAGTACAAGCAACTATTTTCAAGAAGTTCCAAGGACATCTTAATACTCTTTCATTTACAGAACTTAGAGAAAATACAACTATTCAAGATGAATATTTAAAGAGAGCACTTCATTCAATGTCGTGTAGAAATATTAAATTATTAATTAAATCACCCGCTAATGATGAGATTAGAGAAACTGATACTTTTAAGTTTAATGTTAAATTCTCTTGTCCTAAGCGTGTTGTTAATGTACCTTGTCCTCCTTTTGTTGAAATTAATGTGGCAAAGAAAGTCATTGAAGATAGAACACCTTATGTTGATGCGGCTATTGTTCGTGTCATGAAGGCTAGAAGAACAGTTGGACATGGTCAATTAATTAGTGAAGTATTATCTAATCTGGTCAATACTTTTGAACCAGAACCAAGAGATGTTAAAAAGAGAATTGAGCATTTAATTGAAAATGAGTATATGGAGCGTTCTCAAACGGATGCTACTGTATACAAATATCTTGCTTAACGGGAAAAAGAAAAAATCCTAAAATTATAATAGAACCCCTTTTTCTTTTTATAAAAAGACCGCATCTTCGATGCCTGGCCGCCGCTAACTAGTTAGCGGTCATGCAAAGCCGTTCACGGGAAAAAGAAAAAATCCTGAATTTATAATTTTAATTAATTTTATAAATAATATTAAATAATAATATTAAATAAATAATTCATCGTGATTCCTGATGCGTGTTAAATTTAGCAAGAATTAAATAAATTAATTAATATATGCTAATTTTTATTTCGCATAATTTAATTTAACGATATATCTATTCATCCGCTATTTATCTATCGCATATTAATCATAAAAAATATAAATAATTATATATTTAATCATCATAAAATAATTTATATAATTATTAATATGTATATTTATCTATTTTTTTATAATACATAAGTGCTTATATATATAATAAATTTATGATAAAATAATTTATAATATATTAACTTTTATATTTTAGTCGCGATTCAGGGTCCCGGATGATCCGCGCGAAAATCGCATTTAATGCAGTATTTATTATAATATATATGAAAATCACAATGAGTTATTGTAATTCAAAAATAAAAACATCAAAATTTCCGCCCGGAGCATTAATGAGGAAAAACTTGTTTTTCCGAATTGAACAAAGTGGATGCGAAGGCCATTGTATATTATTGAGAATAATTATAAATAAAAATTATCTTTTTCTTCCCGTTCCACTTTGTTGAACGGCTTCTTTTTCCCTAAAAAGAAGGGGTTAAAAGAAGATCTTAGTCGTAAATACAACAACACAAATTCTTACAACATTTATCCATTGAATATAAAAAACATGATGCTATTATCGGTTTATTTATTCCAAAGACTGTTTTTACATATTCTGGACAAAATGTTTGTTCTATTCCTGATATTGTCACACATATTGCACTTATACTATAAAAACATGTTTTTAATGCTAATGTCACTGGACAACACATACACAAACAACATTCACATAATTTATCACTACATTTAGATTCTTTATTGTATGGTATACACAAACAATATCCTTTATCTATTACTACTTCTTCTTCTTGTTGATTATTTTGGTTATATCCAAATGCTAATGGTATCGATCTATCGAAAAATGATATAGGTTGTGCTTCTACTTCCGGAACTCTATCTCTTTCTAAATCTATAATTAATCTTTCATTATTATTCGGTTCTTCTATGATTACTTCTTCATTATTATTATTTATTAATTCTTCTTGATTATTATTTGGTTCCTCTGTTATTACTAATCCTTCTTCTTTAATTGGAGAATTATTATTATTGTTATCTAAACTACTACTTCTTTGTTGCATGCCATCATCATCAGTGTCTTTAACTTCTTCTTCAACAATAGATATTCCATCCATTGTTACAAAACTTGATATTTTTCTCATTTTATAAAAATAAATAATTTATCAAAACTATTTATTTATCAATTTAAAAATATTATTATTTTAACTAAATTTAACAAATTTAACAAATTTAAAAATATTTAATTCCCATTAATCCACTATACTTCTCTATAAATTCACTTCCTATATCTCCTTTCTCTAATGACCTTATCGGAATTATTTTAAAATTTAATGCTTCTGGTGATACACATGTTTTCAATATACTTATCTTTCTCTCTTCTATATATAATTCTTTTAATAAATAATTTTCAATGTGTTCTGCTATCTCCTTCTTTATCCTTCCGAATACATATAAATCTACATTCTTCTCATTATTTATTCCATCTAGTTTTTCTTTAAGTACTCTTAAATTATCTCTCATTTTCTCATCTTCATTCATTTGCCATATATCTTCTCTCGTCATATTTGAATCTTTAAGAATTATATATTGAATATTTTTATTCTTTAATTGATTTAATATAGCCGATTGACCATATATTATTATCTTATTATCTTTGATATTATTATCTTTTTTAATTCTTTCTAGATGTTCTATAACTTGAGTATCATTCGTGACTTTAGATAACATTAATTCTTTTTGTTTGTATCTATTCATCTTCATATGTTTTAAGTTTTGTTGTTGAAGTTGAATAATCTGAAGAAAATCAAAATTAGTAAATATATCTTTCAATTCATCTATTGGAAAACTTTCATCATTTCTATATATATAATTCTTAAAATCATATTCTCTCAATACTTGTATCTCTTCTTTTTTTAGTTTATATTCTGCTTTCTTCTCTTCTTCTCCATCTATAAAAAATATACTATTTATAACTGTATTTAATTCATAAGTATCAGATATACGCGTTTTTAATCCATAAACCGCATTACATAATATATTCTTTTTTACATTATTCGATATCTTTCTACAACTCTCTAAAGTTTGTTCTAGATTTTCAAGTACTTTTTCACAAACTTCACTATGACAAATAATAGTCACTAAACAACCATTTTTGCTAATGTTGTTTATCAAATTTTCATTATTTATAAATTCTTCCATTTTTTCAATTTTGTGAATCTAATATATTTATTTTAATTTTTTTAAATTGGTTATTTTTATAAAAATAATTATTAATTTATAATTTAAGTGTTTTAATCTATTAAGCATTAGCAAATTCTAAGCAAAGTCTAACTTTATTTTCACCTCTAATTTTCTCAATTAAATCATCTTTTGTTTCACTCGTTTTAAATGCGATATTATTATCTTTCATAAACTTAGTTAAAATGACCTTTGTACAATCTTCAATTGATGTGATTCGATCAGACTTTTCTACTTTTGTAGATTCAACTTTCTTATTCTTACTTTGTACCTCTTTCGTCACCTTCTTAGATTCTTCTCGTTCTTTATTTGAACTTGAAGAATGAGTTTGTGATTGAGGATTATTAAAGAATTCTAAGCATAAACGCACTTTATTAGCATTTCTGATTTTTTCAATTAAATCATCTTTCGAATCACTCGTTTTAAACGCGATTTCCTCTTTTTGCATATATGATGCTAATTGTGTCTTTTTCAAATCATCTAATTTCTTAATTTTATCATCTTTTTCTTCTGTTTCAGTAGTACTACTTTGAGAATTCGGTGTACTTACTGTAGCACCACTTCCGAAAAACATCTCTAAAACAGAGTTTTGTTGGTCGAGAATTGATGCAGTTTGTTGAGCTCTATCATCGGAACTCGAAGAATTCTTATTTTTACTCTTTTTATTCTCTTTGAGCTTTTTAAGTTCAATATCAATTAATTTAATCTCATTAATTCTCTGTTCTTTGAGAATCTTTAACTCCTCCTCTGATTTATTTGAGAACATCTTTATTTACGTTTAATTTAGTTTATTTATAAATTTAATTATTTATAAATATTTATTAAAAAATAAATCACTTTTTTTCAATTTTATTTTACGTTTAAAAATTATAATAAAACGTAAAAAATAAAATTTATTAGAATCTGGCAAACATCTGTCTATCAAATTGAGGAGTTAATGGAGCAGATTGTGCGAATGGTTGTCCACATTGATGTCCCATAATTTGTCCTTCCATACCTAATTGAGGTGCTGTACCAGGAGGAACCATGTTAGTTAATCCCATTCCATTAGGGTCAACATCTTGGCATTTGCTATTCATAGCATTTACTGTGCAAACGGTTTGATTAGGGATATAAACACCATTAGTTCCTTCACAACCAACTTTCTTGTGAGTATACATAGTATTAACTTTCATGATATTATTGGCATTGTGAGTTAAAAATTGACGATAATCATAAGAACTTTGGATATTATTTGAGAAACGAATCATATCATTAACATAAGTAGAAGGACGATAATCAGTGAAAATTCTACCGTCATCCATCATTGCGGGACATTGAAAATATTTATTATTTGAAGTTTTGTCATATTTTCCAGGAGTATTCATTTTAATATATTATTCTATACATTTATTAGGTATTTTTTTTTTCATTATATTTTAAATTATTATTTAAATTATAAAATAATATAAAAAATATTATTTAAAAATAATAGTTCTTATATTATTTTATTTATTCTTTACGACTTTTGCGTCCTCTTGAAGATGATGATTTTGATTTACTTCTCTCTAAAATAACTTTGGGTTTTGTATCTTCTTCCTCATCACTTTCTTCTTTAAGTTCAATTTTCTTAATATTTTCTGGTTCAATTACTTCTTCTTGCGCTTCTTTTTCTTCTTCTATATAATCTTCCTTAACTATTTTAACATTCTTCATTCTCTCTTCATCTCTCTTTCTCTCTAAGTCTATCATTTTAATTTGTTCTTCTTCTTTCTCCTTTTGACTTAATATTCTCATTAATTCCTTTTGAGCTTCTAATACTTCTTCTTCCTCTTTACTTTGCTCTTCTAGGCTTTGTGTTTCTTCTTGATTCTCTTCTAATTCGTTTTCTTCTTCTTCCTCATCATCTGCATCATCATCATCTTCTTCTTCGTCATCTTCTAAGCTTTGCGCCTCATCTTCGTCATCGTCTTCATCGTCTTCATCGTCTTCATCGTCTTCATCCTCATCATCTTCATCATCTTCATCCTCATCATCTTCATCCTCATCATCTTCTTCATCTTCTTCATCATCTTCTAAGCTTTGCGCATCTTCTTCTTCATCCTCGTCATCTTCATCATATTCTTCTTCATCATTATCAACCATACTTCTTAAATAAGGTAGTAAATCATTGAGACGAGGCTCTGTTTGTTGAGGAACAGATTCCAAAGAAGTTAATTTTTGATTAACAACAGTTAAACGTTCTCTAACAGCGTTGAGGTCACTTTCTAGGATATTAACTTTATTTTTATTTTTTCTTAATTCATTTGACATAAAATAGAGTACAATTAAAACAATGATTAAAAGTACAACAACAATTATAAATAAATAATTCTTAAGAAAATCCATCTTAATATAAATTCTTATTATGAGAGCAGATAGATTTTTTTTCTTTTAAACGCTTTTTAGATTATTTAAAACTATAATTAAAATTTAAGTACGATTTGCAAATTCAAAATCAATTTTTTTTATATTTAAATTTGTTAATTTTTCTGTATTTGAAAATAAATTATTTATATCTTTTGAAGCTTCATCAGCAGTTATGTTTCCAGATGGTGCTAGTGTTGGTGTTTGTTGTTCAGTTCTTTTTACAGATTGATTTAATATGATTTTAAAAAGACTGGAACCATAGATTTTTATGTAAGTTAAAGTATCAAATATAAAAGATGACATTTTTAGATATTATAATATTCTTTATCTATTATAATATTAATATAAAAATATTTTTTATAAATTTATTTAATTTTTATTTTTAATTATGCTGTTAATAAATTTTGTAATTCTTCAAGAAATTCAATTAATAAATTTTGTAATTCATCAACAAATTCACTATTATTTTCAAAATTAACAAAAATACATATTGATTCTAATAATAAATTAATTGAATATTTTTCTTTTTTTGCACGTGCATTATTCTGATTCATTTTATTAAATACATTCTTAATAGGTGTTTCCGGTATAAGAACTATATTAGATTTTATACCACCTACTTTCTTCATTTTTCTTATTAATTTATTTGAAGATTTTTTTATATTTGATTTTCCTCCTCCAGATACTGGTTCTAGTGAAGTAAATAGCGCTTGAAAAGTATTTTTAAATTGTCTTTTTAAATTATTATTAATTTCTTCTAAATCAATATTTGTTCTATTAAATGTTGTAATTATATTTTTATATAATACATCTATTTTTGCATTTTTTAATTCATTCATTGCTCCAAACGATATTGTTGAACCTACTCTTCTAGCAAAATTTGACCATGTTGATTCTAAATTATTTAATGAATATATTATTAATACAGAATTAGAATTATTTAATTGCAAATTTTCTGGAACATGTAATAATCTATTTTGATTCTTATCATCGAGACTAAAAATTAATCTATAAAATATATACATATTCTGTATAACAGTCATAACTATATAATAATTATTAATAGATTCATTAATTAATTTTTTTAAAAATAAATTTACACTTGAATCAATTAACATATTATTCCAATTTGTTGTATCTCTTTTATTAATTAAATTTCTAAATGATTTAAATATTTTTTTTATAATATCTAAACCATTTTTATTTTTTTGTTTTTCATTTTTAAAAGTTATTGTTCCAATTGATACTTGTAAATTATAAATTAATATTAATATTCTGTAAAATATAATTGAATCTAAATATTTAGGGTGACTATTGTCACCTTCATTATAAGTTCCTAGTAATTTTGAAATTTTACTATAAAATAGAACATCTTTTTGTAAATTTTCAATTCTTGAACTTAATATTAAACTTCTTACAAAATTTACATTTGAATTTTCTCTTCTTCTATTATTTTGTGCATTAATTAATGGATTTCTATTTATTAAATAATTTTTCATATTTTTTCTCAATGGTTTTTTAAATTCATAATTATTTATTAAAGAAAATAAATATTTAATTTTTTCTATTAATTCTTCAAATATTGGTACATATTTTGTATCTATCAATTGAAAATGATTTTTTATTATATCATAATTTGCTTTTATATAATCATTCCATAATTCATAATTTTTATTCATTATTAATTCATAAAAAATTATTGGTAACTTTTTATATTCTAAAACTCCACATATTTTATTTAAATCAATCACTCCTTCTTCTGGTGATATTAATGGTTTGTTTTCAATTACCATCATTAAATTATACATATAAAAATTAATTTTAATTATAAGATTTTTTAAATAATTTGTTTGTATTTTTCCTGTTTGTATCTCTCCTCTTTGTATTTCTCCTGTTTGAATTACTTTTCTTTCAACATTCCCTGATATTGATAACTTTTTCATATTTTTTATTAAATTAAAAATATCTGCATTTTTATTCATATTTCTATTATTTTCACCATAAATACTTGGACTATTTAATAAAAATTCAAATATTTGCATTCTATTCTCTCTTAAATCAAATATACAATTTGTTTTATTCTTATTTCTATTCTCCATTCTATAAACTACAAATGGTTTTTCAGCTATTTCTCTATACAATTCGATTGCTTTTGAAATTATTTCTAAAGTTTTATTATATTCATCTCTATTGTGATCTAATGATACTAAATAAGTTTGTAACTCTCCTTTACAATAATTTTCAAATTCTTCAAATGATATTGGTTTTATAGTAAGTGTATATCCATTTGTATAAAGTAAATTATATATATAATAACATAATTTTTCTTTATCATCAGCGGTATTTGCAAGTGCTTTTATTGTTGTTAAATCACTACCACTAAATGCAACAAATTCTTGTGTAAAATCTTTTATGATTTTAAATAAATTAGAACACATAAATTCATAACTTTGCATTATCAAAATTGTTAAATTCCAAAAAGATTCAAATAATATTTCACTTCTATTATTTAATTCTTGTAACAAATTCATATTATAATATAAAGCTTTTAGTTGTGATACAAATTCATTTTCTTTTTTATTAATAATTAATTGTTTATATGTATTTCTAAATTGATTAATTATATTATAAACATTAATTTGATTCCCTTTGAATGAATATATAATATTATTCTTTTTTAAATAATCTAATATATATTTAAATAATGTATTTATCTTTATTGAATAATCTCTGAATGTTATTATTTTATAATAATCTAAAATATTTTTTTCTAAATTATTTACTAATTTTTTATATTCATCTACCTCACCACTTGAATATCCTATTCCTGAAAGTAAAACAAAAATATTATTATTTTCAATTTGAGAAAATGTTCTAAAATCTTCTACTCTCATCATGTCATTTATTGATTGTTTTATTCTTATCATATATTCATCTTGTTTTGGTTTATTACTTGCTTGTGATAAAGTTTTTTCTCCAATAAATTTTTCTAATGCTTTTAAACTTGTATTAATATTTTGTTTTAATTCTTCAATAAAATTCTCAGTAGTACTTTCTCTAGAAGCTATTAATCTATTCTCTTGTCCAGTTGTACCTTTTACTTTTTTTTCTTCTTTAAATTTATTAATTGTATTTTTATTTAATGTTACAGTTCTAGAAAGATTATATGGTCCTAATGAAGATACATTAGAAATATTTAATCCACTTAATAAATTACTAGAATTAGCAGTAAGTTTACTTTTATTAACAATACTTTTGTTAGGATGAGTAAATATTGAAAAATGTAATTTAGATATTTTTCCATCAGTACCTTTTTTCTTAATTATTAAATTTTTAATATTTTCTGTTGTTGCTGGTGTTGCTGCTATTGCTGGTGTTGCTGCTGGTGATACACCACCACTCATACTTACTTTTTCTAATCCATAATATAAATTATAAAATTTATTAATTGATTCAATGTATCTATAAAATATCTTGTATATTTCATTATTATCTGTTTTTAATTTTTCCATATAATTTACAAAAATAACATTTTTAGTTAAAAAGTTATTCCATTTTTCAATTTCATTGTTAATTAATAAACTGTCTCTATAATAATTTATTTCATTTACTATTTCTTCTGCTGTTATATTGCTAGTAGCAGAACTTCCACTTGTTACTATTAAAATTGGTAAATTATCTCCATTTTTTTCAATATAAACATAATTAAACCAATCAATAAAATCATTGTATAAAATTAATTGTTCAGTTAATTTTATTCTTTCATTTGAACTTAAACCTAAATTTATATTAACATTAGCACTCGAAGATAATTTTGCAGATTTAGGTAATAAATAATAATCATAAGTACCATCGGGATACCATAAAAAAACAAAAATTCTATCTAAAGTAGGTATTTTTTTTCTATAAACATAAATTGGTTTTTCTGAAGGAGTTAAAGTAGAATTTAAACTATTTGATTTTGATTTCATTAAATTTCTTAAAACTTTAACTTTAAATTCTTCGTTTAACATTAATTTAATAAATTTTTGATAATTAAATTTTTTAAATTCTTTACTTGTATTTAAATCAATTTCATCTGTTATATCTTTTATTTTTGATGCTTCTTTTGATAAAATCTGAGGTAATAATTTTTGTATTGTATTGTTATTTATTTCTGTCATTTCCTATTTAATGTTTAGATAAATTATATTTTTATTTATCTAAATTTTTGTAAAAATATTATAATTAATAAATGTTTTTGTAAAAATATTATTTATTCATCTAAATTTTTGTAAAAATATTATAATTTGTTAAGGTTTTAATTCTAATAACATAAAATATGGCATAAACCCTCCTTCTTGTATTTTTACTAAATTTGTTTCTGTATATTCTGTTCTTGAAGCATTATCAAAAACATACCATTTATTGTCTCTTCTACTTAAACATTTATAATGGCCTCCACTTGCACTTCCACTATGTACAATTAAATCATGTAATATATAAGTTTTTTCTGTAGAAGTATTAGACGGTTTATTAGTGTTTATAGCACCTTTATCATAAACATTTATTTTAATTTCATCAGATAAATTATTATTTAATTTAAATGATATTGGTTTAGTAGGTGATAAAGAACCATGTATTAATGTATTTAATTTTATTAATATAAATTTAGAAGTTTTTGTTAAAATTATTTTTCTATAATATTTTTCAAGATTTGATATAGCAGTTATATTTTTAAAAGTAGTTGAAGGTTCTAATTCATCAAAATCTAAATATTTAATGAATAAATCCTGAATACTCATTGATTTATCTTCTACCGCGAATGTTAATATATTTTCATCTGAATAACTTGATTTTATTTTATTATAAAAATTAACTATATCACCATTGTCAATTTGAAATGGATTATTTTTAGATTCAAATTCAGTTTTTAATTTTGATGAACTATCTATTTCTTTTTTTTTTTCTTTTGATAAATTTCTAAACCATGCTTCCACTTGTCCATATGATGCTCTTATTATTTGATGATAAATATTATTTTCTTGACCATTAAGTATTTTTAATTTTGATCTTGTTCCATTAACTTCAGTTTTAAGAGTACTTCCTGAAGTTATTGAAGTTTTATTTGATAATGAAATAAACCATTCTTTTATATCTTTTACAGAATCAATAGAAGGTAAAGTATTAAAAGAATCTGTAGTGTCTTTTATTATTAACCATGGATATTGTTTTTGAAATTCATTATTTATATTAGAACTAGTTATTTTTATTTTTTCTAATAAAGGTAGATTTTCAAACCATTTTTTTATTTCTGACTCCTTTGCTTCTTTTTGTTCACAATTTAAAATAATCTCGAATTTTCTTGTTTTAAGTGTACCTTTTCTTATTTTATCGTATGTTTCATTTAATACTTCAAATAACCAATCTCTCACTTCATTTAATTTTTTTGCCACATCACTACCAAATAAATAAGGTATTCCTGGTATAATATCTAAGTATAATGTAGTTGATTTTTTATTTTTAATAAAATCTTCTAATATTTTTCTATAATATTCTTTTACTAAATCTTTCATTTTTGAGAAAATATAATTTTGTTTTGATGTATTATAACCTAAAGTTTTTGTAAAAGGAGCTTGATAAAAATTAATACCTTTCGTAAAATAAATACCATCTACTATAGTTTCTTTAGTTGAATTATAAGTTATTTTATTTGTATTAGTTTTTAATGTTCTATAAATAACACTTCCTGCATTTAATGTAGTTTTTGATGGTGTTGGTGGTGTATCAGTTGAACCAAAATTTTTTAAAGTTTGTTTAGAATTAGATATAACATTTTTTACTTCTGCATCACTTATTGAACTTGAATCAAATATTAATTGGTTATTATAATCAGATGTACTAAAAATATTTGATATTTTTTTTTCTAATAATTTTCTACTCTCTTCAGGATTTCTATCTTCACTAAAATTACCTCTTGCACCAATTGCAAAAGTAATATTTGGTTTTTTTATTTTTTTATAAAATTCTTCATCTCCAATATTTGTATTTTTTTTAACACTTTCATATTTAATAAATTGAATTGTAATAGGGAATTTTTTTTCAATAGTATGTCCTGAATTTATATTTTTAAGATTTCCAGTTTTATATTTTTTTAATTCTTTTGATATTTCTGTTAAAAAAGTTTTCATTTCAGTATCTTTAGAAGAATTACCAGATGAAAGAGTTTCATCACCAGAACTACTATTTTTATATTTAAAAGATTCGCTTTTCATTTTATTTAAAATAATAGTTAATTTAGCATCATTAACATTTGTTTCTAACAAATTATCAATATCTTCATAATCTAATAAATTAATTAATTTTGTTATTTCACCATCATCAACACTTGATATATTTGAAGAAGAAGCTTTTATAGCTTCATTAATAATTTTACCAAGTAAATGTCCCCTTGAACTATTTGATAATTGATTAAAATTTAATCCATTGATAGCTCCTCCTAATTGATTAATTTTATGAGTTGAACCATTACTTTTTATTAATTTTAATTTATTTGTAGGTTTTGTTTTAGTACTATAAAAATAAGCATATGATTTTTCAACTTTAATTAAATCTTCAATATGTTTATAAACATCAGAGAAAGAAGATAAAAAATATTTAATAAATTCAGATGAATCACATTGTTTATTTTTAAATTCACCAATAGTTTGTTGATTTGTAACAGTTCCAGATAAATTCAAATCAATCATCTCTTCAACAATTTTAGTTAAAAATCCTTTTGGTATATTTTCACCTGTTAAGAATTTTTTTAAAAAAACACCTAAATAACTTGTATTAGTATTAGTAATTGTTTCTTGTAAAAAAGATTCTTTATTACTAATATTCCAAAACAAAGGAAATAAAACATGAAAACCAGAAATCATAAAACAATGATTACCTGAATTAGTATTAGCAATACCTTCTTCAGGTACTTTAAATTTTGATGTAATATTAGTAAGATTTTTATTTTGAGTAGTTAAAACAAGAACAGAAGAAGAAGGAGAAGAAGGAGATAAAGAAGAAGGTGAAGAAGATGACAAAGGAGAAGAATTTATTTTTTTTTTATTTTCTAATAATTTTAATTCTCTCTCTTCAATTTCTTTATTAATTTTAAATTTAAAAGGTTTATCTGATTCAGTGATAAATTGTGATTTTTTACTATCTTGAACAACTAATATATATTTTTTTGATTTATTTTTAGAAGAAGAAGATGTACCTGTACTAGCTGAAGAAGGAGTAGTTGGAACATTATAACTAGTTCTAAAAATAAAAATAGGATTTTTTAAAATTTTATATTTAGATAAAAAAGTATTCTTAAATTTTGATAATTCGGATTGAACAAGTTGTTCAGTTTCTAGTTTTCCTTTAGATGAAGTGTTTATTTTTATTTTTCGTGTTAAATCTATTATTGTTGAATCTCCTGGTTTCTCAAATAATAATTTATATAATTTTTTAGGTTCATTTCCACCTTTTTTATTTTTATTATATTTTTTCGGTTTGTTATAATTTAAATTATTATAATTAGTCATTTAATTTTATTAATGATTCCTATCTATTATTAATATAAAATTTATATTATTAATAATTCAAATAAAAAATAGTTAATATTATAATTCTTTTTTTAACTAATAAATCTATGCCGAGCAAACTTCACATTGTTGATAATTTGGGTCTTCACCATTATTATTCCCTGAATTTCTCTTTCTTGCTGCTTCCATCTCTTTCTTCTTCATTGGGTCAATAGTGAATTGTTGTGCTTGTACTTTTGGTCTAGAACGAATATAATAGCTTCCTGTTTTTAATCCATTTTTCCAACCATAAATTAAAGCTCCTGTTAATTTCTGTGGTTCTGGTTCTTCAAAGAATAAATTCAAGCTCTGTGTTTGGCATACGAATGGTCCTCTTTCAATTGATAAATCAATCAATGCTTTCTGTTTAATTTCCCATACAGTTTTATATAAATTCTTTAAGTCACCAGGAATTCCTTCTATGTTTTGAATCGAACCATTCTCTGCTATAATACTATCCTTCATATCTTTATTCCACATACCTCTCTCCATCAAATCTTTTACTAAATATTTATTAATAACTACAAAGTCACCTGCAATTGTACTTCTTGTATAAATATTACTTGTGATTGGTTCAAAACATTCATTATTACCTAAAATTTGTGATGTTGAAGCAGTAGGCATCAAAGCTATTAATGTACTATTAGCTACACCATGTTTCTTTACTTCTTCTTTTAATCCATTCCAATCATATCTATCCGAAGCTTCAATACCCCACATATCAAATTGGAAAATTCCCTTGCTATAAGGAGAACCTTGGAAAGTACTATAAGGACCTATTTCTTTTGCTAATTCCATTGAAGCTTTAACCGCACTATAATAAATTGTCTCAAAAATCATTTTATTTATTTCACGAGCATCTTGGGAATCATAAGGAACGCGCATTTTAAAAAAGACGTCAGAAAGCCCTTGAACTCCGAGGCCAACAGGTCTATGTTTTTTATTAGAATATTCTGTTTCTGGTACAGGATAGTAGTTATAATCAATGACTCTATTTAAATTTCTTATGACAATAGGTACTACTTCACTTAATTTATCATAATCGAATTTTCCTTGGTCATTAACAAAATTTGGTAAAGCTAAAGATGCAAGAGTACATACGGCATATTCTTTTTCATCAGAATATAAAGTGATTTCATTGCATAAATTACTATTTCTAATAATACCAACATTTTCTTGCATAGACTTCTTGTTAACATTATCTTTAAAAGAGATATAAGGTGTACCAGTTTCGATTTGACTAGTTAAAATAGCATTCCAAACTTCAATAGTAGGTAAGCGTTTTTTGTATTTCTTTTCACTTTCATATTTATGATATAATTCTTCATATTTTTCTCCATAAACATCACTTAATCCAGGACATTCATCAGGATCGAATAAAGACCACATTGAATCTTTCTCTGTTAATCTCTTCATAAATAAATCTGGTATCCACATTGCTAAGAATAAATCACGAGCTCTGAGATGTTCAGCTCCAGTATTCTTTCTTAAATCTAAAAATTCAATAATATCTGGATGATGAGGTTCCAAATAAACCGCAATAGAACCAGGACGTTTACCAGATTGATTAATATGTCTTGATACTTCATTCATGACGCGACAAAGAGGGATTAAACCATTAGACTTTCCATTAGAACCTCGAATATAACTATCTTTAGAACGAATTTTAGAAGCACAAATACCAATACCACCTGCACTAGCTGAAATCATAGCAATATCAGAGATAGATTTATAGATACCTTTAGTAGAATCTTCCATACCTAATAAAAAGCAACTAGAGAATTGATTCTTTGGTGTACCAGCATGGAAAAGAGTAGGAGTAGCATGTGTAAAATACTTTTGTGACATAAATTCATAGGATTGAAGAGCAGCTTTAACATCTTCTTTGTGAATACCAATACTGACACGCATCCACAAATGTTGAATTCTTTCAACAACTTTACCATTAACTTTCATTAAATAGGCTTTTTCAAGAGTCTTGTATCCAAAATAATCAAAAAGAAAGTCACGGTCATAATCAATCATAGCATTTAATTTAGTTTTATTTTTCATTACAATCTCATAAATATCATCAGCGATTAAAGGAGCATTGTCACCATTTTTATCTTTATTATTATATAACATATAGATGGTCTCACTGAAAGAAGGTGAAGTATTCTTTTGATTATTCGAAATGATAATACGAGCTGCTAATTTTCCATAATCTAAATGTGTTGTTTCTAATGATATACAAATCTGAGCGGCTAATTCATCGAGTTCTGCAGTACTTACATTATTATAAATTTGACCAATAACTTTTTGTGCAATCATAATGGGATTAATTGAAGAATCAAGTCCGACGGAAAGATTTTTAATTCTTCTTATGACTTTATCGAAAGATACTTCTTCTTTCTCACCATTGCGTTTAACTACACAAAAAGTTTCGTTGTTGTTATTTGTTGAATTCATATTTTTTAATATAATATTTAGTTCTATTTTTTATTTTCGATTTTTCTTTATATCGGATTTTTTTTAGAAAATATAAAATCATAAAAAAATAAAATAATTATTTTTACAATGTTTTTATGTGATTTTAGTTTAAATAATTTATTATAAAATTATAATAAATTTTATTTAAAAATAATTAATTTAATAATTTGGACTTAAAGAAAAGTAAATTAATTTTTATTTTCCCATTCTTTTTTCATTAATTTTTTAAATTCAACAAAATCCATATCTGAATCTGGTTCATATTGGGATTTTGCATTTTTGTCACCTAAATAATCAAAATAGTCATAATGTACTTTATCATTTTCATCATATAAATAACATTGTATAGTGATACATGTTTCTTTATTTGTTTCTAGATTTTTTAATTGATGAATTTGATTTAAGTTAGGACTCAACCATGTTATATCATCTTTATTAAAATCTTTTATTGCGAATGGTTTTATTGATTCTTTATCATCACATAAAAATGGGAATAAACTAACATTAATTGAACCATGTAAAACTCGAATAATAGCATTAGCTCCACTATGATTATGAATAGGAGAATAATGACCAACAGGCCATATTTCCATTACATAAGGTATTCCAGGGGATTCACCATTATTTTGTCCTAAAGTGATTCTTAAATAAGTTTCTAAAGGATTAGGGTCTTTACCGAATTCAGTTGCTTTTTCTTTTAAACGAGTATTGCACCAAAGACCAGGTGTAATAATACTATATTCAATAGCTTTAGAAAAATCGGGAAAATCAGGAGTATCTAATATAAATTTTTCACCTGATACACAATTATAAAGTGATAAAGCAGCTAATGATAAAGAAGAATGAGGTAAATAAGTATTATTAGCTACATCATCCATTGTTAATTCATTCGTATTTTTAATTAGAAGAGGTATATTTAAAGTGACAGGATTTTTTAATAATTTAATAGGAATGATAGAATTAGGTAAAGTGATAGTAGTTAAACTTTCTAAAAAGATTTTATTAGCTTCTCTTAATTTATCAGTCAAATCAAATTTATAATCAAAAATAACATTTTCAATACGAGGTTCACCAATACCAGCTTGTAAAAATTGATTTTGTGAATCTAAACTGAACCAATAATAAGAACCAGATTTATTAATTAAACCACCGCTTTTGGATTGAGATTTGAATTTATCAGAATTAATAAGTCTTGTGACTAAAACTTCTTCATTGGAAAAATCAACTTTTAATCCATCAGATTTATCATTATTGAAAATAGTGAAAGAAGATTGAATATTAGTATTAAATAAAAAGACTCCTTGACCATGGACTATTAATTTTATATCTTCACTCTTCTTAACAACATTAAAAATAGAAGTAAAACAAGATTGTTTTTTTCTTAAATTTATAAAATTTGGTTTATGAATATTTGATAACATGATAATTCTAATTTATAATGTTATTAATTTATAAAAAAAATTATTAAAAATATTATTTAATATTATAATTATCAATAATATAATCTTCAATAATATAATACTGGCCTCCGGGCAGAAATTTTGGGATTTTTATAATATTAAAGTTAAATTTCACAATAATTCTTTGTGAAAAAATATAAAAAATAAATAATTATAAAAAAAAAATATTAAAAATAATTAAATTAATAATTTTTGATAATCACTTCTTTTGTGACCGAATCAGGATTTTTACTATTAATAGTTCTTTTGCATTCAATACTTTCAATATTATATTTCGCCGATGTAAAGTTTTTCCTTACTAATTCAACATCAGCATTACTCATCATAAATTTAATATCATTATTATTTAAATCATTGCATAATTTAAATAATTTATTGTGTTCTTCGATATTGAATCCACCTTCATTATATGATACAAAAGATGATTTAGTTTCAGGTGCATAAGGTGGGTCTAAATAAATAAAATCTTTATTATTGAAAGGTTTATTTAAAATATCTGAATAATTAGAATATTCAAAATGAACATCTTTAATTAAATCATTAAGTACGAATAAATGTTCTCTATTAATAATTTCAGGTGATTTATAGTTACCAAAAGGTACATTAAAACCATTCGGACCTTCTCTAAATAGTCCTCTGAACCCCGTTTTATTTAAAAAAATAAATAAACTAGAACCTTTAATATCTATTTTATCTTCTTTTGATAATTTATTATATTCAGAACGTTTCCAATAATAATAGCTTTCTTTAGATAATAAAGCTTCATCAAAAACTTTTGGTTTTCTTTCTCCATTTAATTCTTCAATTCTATTATATTCATTTGATAATCTCAATGTTTCATTGTATAATTCTTCTGGTTTAGATTGAATATTTTTATATAAATTAATTAAAATTTCATTTAAATCAGATGCATTTATTTTACCATTAACTTTAATTTTATTTTCACGAATATATACTAATAAACCGATTAAAACACTTCCACCTCCTAAAAAAGGTTCATAATAATTATTAATTTCTTTAGGAAAATTGTTGAGAATCTTCTCAAGTATTTGAGTCTTACCACCAACCCATTTAATTAAAGGTTTAGGTATAAAAATTTTATTATTATTCATTTTAAATAAAATAATATATATTATAATTTGATAATATATAATTTTATAAAAAATATTTTAAGTTTTAGAAAAATAGTAAATATTATTTAATATTATAATTATCAAAAATATAATCTTCAATAATATAATACTGTCCTCCACTACGGCAAATAAAGTTTGCCTTCGTTCAGGGCGGAAATTTTTATGTTTTATTGTATTTTAAATAAAAAAACAAAGAATTATTGTTAAAAAAAATTATAAAAATAAATTAAGCTAAATTAGCAATATAAGTTCCTAAAATAGGGTCGTTAACAATAAGATATTTATTTATAAATTGGTTATTTTGGAAGATTTGAATTAAAAAAGATGGGTAAATGATGTCTCGGCTTACTGGATCAAATTGAAGGATACCAAAGTGACTATTAATATTTGATACATTTTCTTCTAAAACTAATGTATTTAATAAATTTAATATATTTAAGGATACAATTGAATAATTATCTTCTCCTAAAGAATCATAACCTTCTCTCCATAAAATAGAAGTATTAGTTCCTTTGTAAGAAATGACATTATATTTATTATTTAATTGAATAGCTGCTTCTCCAGATATCATTGGAGGTTGAATACCTAAAATATCATATTGTTGTCCGGGAAAAGTTAACCCTTGATTATATAAATCAATGTAAGGAGGTCTATCTAAAAGGTATAAAAGAATAGATTGATTTTCATCAGGGTTTTCAAAAATATTTTGAATATTAGCAACGGTTAAATTAGAACTATCAGGATTAACAGCGAAAGTTATTAATTTAGGAGCAATTATAGGATTAGATTCTAACAAACTTAAAATATTCAACATTGCTACTTCACCAGCAGTATAAATATAATAGACTTTTGAAGAACTTTCTAATTGAGGTAAAACACTATCTAAATTATAATTATCATTTGGAGTCATTCTATAAATTTTCTTAGGTATATTTAATATAGGAGCTGTACTAGTCGATGAAATTCCAATAGCGTCAGGATGATTATTAAACCAATCTAAAACACCACTAACAATGGTAGAACGAGAAAAACCAACAAAATATCGATAACCATTATTATAATAATTTTCTAAAAGATTAAGAGTTATATTTAAATCACTTTTAGTATCAATAATGGGGAAAGCTTTGAATTCTGAATTATAATTCTTCCAATAAAATTGAAAAGTATTTTTTACAACAATATCATTTGAAGTGTAACCATCACCAGTTAATTCTAAAAGAGCGATTGTTTTAGGAAGATATACCATTTTAATAATTTAATATTTAACTATATATTTAAATAAGATTTAATTCTTTTTAAATAAAGAATTAAATATTCGCATAAAAAACAAGTTGCGCTATACGGAAATCGAATCCGTGCCAGCACATTGGAAGTGTGCCGTTCTACCACTAAACTAATAGCGCTCTTAATATTATTCTATATTATTTTTTTCTTAATTTAAACGCAAACCAATTTTTTCTTTTTAATAAAAAAGAAAAATGGGTTTTTAAATAAATGTAGCTTCAAATTTACCTAATAAAGGATCATCAAAATAAATAGCATATTTATTTAAACTATTTAAATCTTTAATATATTGTGTGATTAAATAAGAATCATATTTTAAATCATTATTAGCATCAAATTGAAGAGTACCATTATAAGAACCTAAATAATTAATATTTTTATTTAATAAAAAGTATTGAATCATTTTAAGTGCATTTTGAATATTTCCATTACTTGCATCTGTTCCATATTTATTAACTAAATAATCCAAGTTTTCTCTATAAAGTAAAGATGTATTTGTATAAACATTATCAATATTAAAATATTTTCTATCTAATAATGATGCACATGGTTCTTGAAATTCATTAACATTTAAAACTATACCTACAACAGTATATTGGTTTCCGTCGAATGTTAAACCTTGATTATATAAATCTGAATATAATGTAGGTTGAAAAATACCTAATAAAATAATATCATTTGAACTTGAACCAGATAAAAAATTAGTTAAATCAGGTACATTATAACTAGAATCATTAATAATAGGATATAATTTTAATTTATCTTTTGTTAAAGGGTCATTTTCTAATAATGTTTTTAAATCTTGACTAATTAATTCATTTTCATTATATATGTAATAAATATTATTTGATTCTTTTGAATAAAAATTAATAATTGGTATTAAATTATATAATGTAGTAATTAATCTGTAAACATTTTTTGGAACTGCCAAAGTTATTGAACCACTGGTTAAAGATATCCCTTTTGTGTCTGGATGATCTAAAAACCATTGTAAAACACCAGCTAAAATAGTTGAACGAGAAAATCCTAAAAAATATCTATATCCTTCATTATAATATTTATTTAATAATTCAATATTATTTTCAATAGTACCATTCGTTTTAATAATAGGAAATTTTGGGATAGAATTATCTTGATACCAAGTAAAGTAAATACTATCAACTAAATATTCATCTCCACTTAATTGTCCAAATTCTAATAAAGCTATAGCTTTTCTTTCTTCAATAGGAGGAGGTACAGGAGGACAAATAATATAATTTTGTTTACAATAACATTTTTTTTTACAACAATTACAAGTCATAATATAATATTTAATTATAATATAATTAGATAATAATTTAATTATCTAAAAAAAATAAAAATTAAAAAATATAAAAATTAAAAAAAAGTAGCTTCAAATTTACCGAATAGAGGGTCATCAAAAACAATAGATACATTTTGATAATTATTAATTTCTTTTACATATTGGTCGATTAAAATAGAATAATATTTTAAATCTTTATTTAAATCAAATTGTAAAGTACCATCGTAAGAACCTAAATCATTAATATTTTTATCAATTAAAAAGTATTTTATCATTTTTAATGCATTCAATAAATTAGTAGCTGTATAATCACTTGTTTCTCTATAGAATAAAGATGTATTAGAATATATTTTATTTAATTCAAAATATTTTTTATTTAAAATTGATGCACATGGTTCAATAAAATTATAAATATCTAAACCAGGACCTACAACAGAATATTGGTTACCATCAAAAAATAAACCTTCATTATATAAATTAGAATATAAATCTGGTTGATATATACCAAAATATATAACACTGTTAGAAGTTGAATCTGATAAAAATTCAGTTAAATCAGGTACATTATAACTAGAATCATTAATAATAGGATATAATTTTAATTTATTTTTTGTTATAGGATTATTTTCTAATAAAAATTTTAAATCTTGACTAATTATTTCATTAATATTATAAATATAATAAATTATATCAGCATTTAATGATACATTATTTAAAGCATTTAAAGTATCAACTAATGGTGTAATTAATCTATAAATATTTTTTGGTATAGTTAAAACAGTTGCTGAACTTGTTAAAGATATACCTATAGTATCCGGATGATCTAAAAACCATTGTAAAACACCAGCTAAAATAGTTGAACGATTAAAACCTAAAAATATTCTATATCCTTCATTATAATATTTATTTAATAATTCTAAATTATTTTCAATAGTACCATTGGTTTCAATAATAGGAAATTTAGGAATCGAATTATCTTGATACCATGCAAAATACAAACCATCTCTAATATCTTTATCAACAGGTAAACTTTCAAATTCTAAAAGAGAAATAACTTTATTTTGATTAATTGATAATTGATTAATAGAATTACAAATTATTTTATTATTTTTACAACAACATTTTTTTTTACAAGAATTATTTTTACAATACATAATTTTATATATATAATTTAATAAGATAATAATTTAAAATAATTTAATAAGATAATAATTTAAATATAAAAAATTATTGTTAAAAAAATGTTGCTTCGAAATTTCCAAGGAAGGGATCTTCAAAAATAATTGAATATTTTTGAAAACTATTTAATTCTTTTATATATTGATTAAATAAATATGAACTATATTTTAAATCTTTAAAAATATCAAATTCTAAAGTACCATCATAAGAACCTAAAGTATCGATATTTTTATTTATTAAAAAGTATTGTATCATTTTTAAAGCATTTAAAGTATCAAAATTAGTATATAAACTATTTTCTCTAAAAAATAATGATGTATTAGTAAATATATTATTTACTTCAAAATATTTTCTATTTAAAATTGATGCACATGGTTCAATAAAATTATAAATATCTAAATTATTTCCAATAATCGTATATTGATTACCATCAAAAAATAAACCTTCATTATATAAATTTGAATATAAATCTGAATCATATATGGCTAATAAAATAATATCATTTGAAGTTGAACCTGATAAAAATGCTGTCAAATCTGGTACATTATAACTTGATTCATCTATTATAGGATATGATTTTAATTTATCTTTGACGGATGGATCGTTTTGTAAAAATTTTAAAGTATCTCTAGTGATTAATTCATAATTATCATAAATATAATAAACATTTTGAGAATTTTTAGATATTATGTTCAATGCAGGTGAAAAATTAGAAAGTGGAGTTATTAATCTATAAACATTTTTAGGAATAGCTAAAGATAAAGCACCACTTGATAAAGATATACCTATTACGTCAGGGTGTTCTAAAAACCAAGGTAAAACACCAGCTAAAATAGTTGAACGAGAAAATCCTAAAAATATTCTATAACCTTCATCATAATATTTATTTAATAATTCTAAATTATTTTGAATAGTACCATCAGTAGATATAATAGGAAATTTAGGGAAAGAATTATCTTGATACCATAAAAAATATAAACTATTAATCATATCAGTATCAAAAGAGAATTCAGATATTTCAAAAAGAGAAATAACTTTATTATTATTTTGTATTTTAGATTTAATATTATTTTTAAAATTATTATTATGTAAATTAATTTTGTATTTTATTTCATCACTCTTGATTTTTAGTGACTTGTTATTGATATTAGATTCATTCATATTTATTTTTAATTTTGTATTATTTGTATTATTTATATTATTTGTATTATTTGTATTATTTGTATTATTTGTATTATTTGTATTATTTGTATTATTTGT